>Ga0076930_100138_pt1 | contig 99605 bp, 84 predicted proteins | sample HotLakConsoUCCRE_FD_71149 | JGI IMG/M metagenome (GOLD analysis project Ga0076930, IMG submission 71149) | Hypersaline microbial mat communities from Hot Lake, Washington, USA - Hot Lake Consortium UCC-RE (version 3) (version 3) ...
TAGCGGCAATTACCATTCCGGGGGAGTTTTCATGAGTTGATTTAGCAGAAATTCTAGCCTGGAAATGGCCGTCATACAGCGTTCCGTTAATTAAATTTAAATACCCATCATTTCTGCTTAATGAGAAACCTTTATCTTGCTGATCACCAGTTTCAGGGAGTGAAATATTAATTAAATTGTTGGGAGCACTATCTCCTATACCTATATTTCCAGTACTGAAAAAGATATCATTTTGGTTTTCGCTCCATAAGCTGGATCTAAAGGATTCACCATTAAGGTAAAAATTAGAAGCATTAACAGCACCACTTACATCCACTTGATAAACAGGGTTTTCAACTCCAAAACCTGTTTTACCATCAGCTTTAACTGTAATAAGACTTTGATCAAAGTTTTGAATAGTCAATGCATTGGCATTTTGTAAAGCCTCATTTTCACCTGCTCTCAATAAAATACCATGTTTATTGACTTCATCTAAAAATGGAGTAGCGGCAATTACCATTCCGGGGGAGTTTTCATGAGTTGATTTAGCAGAAATTCTCGCCTGGAAATGGCCGTCATATAACGTTCCATTTATTAAATCCAAGTGGCCAGTATTTCTGTTCAAAGAAAAGCCTCGGTCTTTTTGATCACCTGCTTCAGGTAAAGAGATGGATAATAAATTACTTGGGGAATTTGAGCCAATACTAACATTATCCATATTGTTATAAATTCCTTCGTCTGATTTTTCCCAATAGGAATTTCCTGAGGATTTTGCATACATTGCATAAGGCACTGATAACAATTGTGAGACACCTATCTCCTCATAATTGCCAGATGCATCAAAATCCACACTGATTCTTATGAAATATGAATTTTCTGACCAAGAAATGCTGCTAAAATCGCCTTCAATTATTTCATCATTACCTATTTCTGCAGTTATTAGTCCATATTTATTTGATGTAACTTCTGATTCCTGAAGGAATATAACTTCCCCTTCTGGATTATTTTCTAGGATTTCGAATAGAACTTTTATTTCTTGGTTTACAAGTAATTCTCCAGTATCATTTCTAATAACAGCTTGAAAATTAAATGCATCCTGAGTTTGTGCTATTAAATTGAAACTAAAAAGGATTAAAAAGTTAATTAGGGGGAGTAGTAAAAGTTTTTTCATTTTTTTATTATTTTAAAAGATTGGATTGGGTTTTGATTCTTTTCACTAAATATTTTAAGTAAATATATGCCACTGGTTTTATTTGAAAGGTCTATTCTATTATCTGATTGATTTATCTTATTATGTTCAATTAATTCTCCAGTTATTGAATATAAGCGATATCTGTAATTTTGATATGAATCTGCGGTTGAACTAATATGTACAAAGTGATTGGTTGGATTTGGGTACAAAGAGAAATTCACAGTAATACCATCTTTTTTCGAAAGTAATGTTGAACTGTCTTCTTCAATAGAAATTGCAGTAGCATGAAAACCAACTGAGAGTTCATTTTTTTTATTAACCACTACTTCACCAATAGACCAACTTATTGAATAACTATTGTTGTTATAGTCAGAAGATGAAGAGCTTAGTATTTTTTTATCGATTGTTTGTCCCAAAGATGGGGTTAAAATGCAAAATAATAGAAGAGTATATAAATAATTTTTCATGGTTGATTAAAGTTTTGAATACGCAAGTAATTAAAATTATAGTTTATTCCAAAGTAAAGATTGAAATAATTCAAAATCGAACTTGCTAAAAATACCGAAAGCGGTTTTTTGGTCTACTACTATATGACTAATTCGGCCATCGGCCATTTTTCCATGTTCATGAAAGTTTTTCAATGTTGACAAAACTATTCCTCCTACTCCTTTGTAAAGTGCTTCTCTTTCTAATTTTGTGAATTTTTCTTGATCTAGAATAGGTTGCAGGGTGCTTCCATTGTGCTGGTAATACAGTCGGTTATCCGGTCTTACACTTAAAACCGCATCAGATTTGAACAGAGTAAGCGTATCAATGGCTTCGTCTATTGTTTCAGCTTCTAAGAAAGGGTATTCCAAGGCTAAAGTCATGATGGCTTCATATTCTCTACCATTTTTTTCTTCAAAGCCCAGTGATTGTTTGATGGTGTCATTTAAGCTTTGATTTCTTTCTGCATATGCTTTTGGTCTTTCAATAATGCTGATTTTTTTATGCTTACTGAATTTTTGATATACATAGCTTAAAATTTCTTCATCAGCACTAGTTATTACAATGTGATTAAGCTTTTCACTATGCAGCACTGCCTCGATCTTGCTTTGTAAAAGACTTTTCCCTTTAATTTCAAACAATGGAAGATTGATTCCATCTATAAAGGTATTTCTCACTGGTATAATCGCCAAGGTAGATGGCGAGTTGAAATGCTCATTTACAAAAACTGATTTGATCTGCTTACGTGTTTTTAGTATTTTATCCTCGTTTGTCGTTAAGTTTTGTCCATGTCTACGATAGGAGAACAAAGGAATATTGATGTTACTTACCTTGTGATGTGTAATAAATTTAATCCAAAGGTCGTAACCATCCTGACAAGTAAAGCTTTCATTATATCCCCCCAATTCTTTTAAGAATTGAAGTCTTATCATAGTGCAGGCACCGTGAGCGGGTTGATCATAGAGGGAAACTTCTTTTTCAAAATTATGCCTTTGTTCTATCCCTGTTCTATTACCTTCGGCATCCACATAGTAGTAGTCAGGAAAAACCAAGCCTAATTCATCATCATTTTCTAAGGCTAAACTCATTTTTTCCAAGGCCTCTTTTTCCAGAAAGTCATCAGCATCCAAGCGCATTAAATACTTCCCATTTGCAGCGCGCATGGCTATATTATTGGTGATATTCAGTCCTTTGTTGTTCTGATAGATCACCGTTACTTTCGGGTGCTCTCGATATTGCTCAATAATCTCTCTGCTATTATCAATTGAACCATCATCAATAATCAGCAATTCAAAATCCTGAAAACTTTGGTTTAAAACACTTTCAATGGATTGTTTCAGATACTTATCATAATTATGATTAGTTATATAAATAGAAATAAGATGATTTGAAACCATAGATTTTAATTATTGTACTTTACAAAATGCAAATATGGAATGTTTACCACTAGGTTCGATAATCACATCCATATGAAGACTAAAGAGACCAGCTTTTGTCATTAAGTATTTCAGTGAAGATCGATTATATATCACTAAATGCTCAATAAAAAATTCTGCTCGTTCTTTCTGTTTTTCTTCAGAAATTATCAAGTCAGAATACGGAAGCTCAATGTAAATAATACCATTTTCTTTCAGATGTGAAATTGCATTCTTTAGCAGATTTATAGGGTCTTCAACGTGCTCCAATACTTTATTAAAGCTTATAAAATCAAAATTGAAATCAGCTGGAATAATTTCTACAGATCCTACCCATGCATTATTCACGGATATTAATTCTTTCACCAATTTAATTGAATGTGGATCTGGATCAACACAGTATATATTGTTTATAAATTTTTTAGCTTCGTGGAGAAACACGCCTGTGCCAGTTCCCACATCAAGTAAATCAATAGCATCTAATTTAAAGTCTTCTAAAGTATTTAAAAAGTCTACAATTCTTTTTACTCGCTGTTTATTATCAGACTCTTCAAAAGACAATGAAGTAATTCTGTTGAATCTTTCAATTAGCTTACCAGAATCAATTGAACTATTATAAAATCCAGAATAAAAACTTTCAGGAAGAAGGATAGGGGAATAATGATTAAAGTAAGCAGAGCATTCCAAACATTGATATATGATTCTGAAATATTTTTCAGGATCTATACCATAGTCGGTTTCAAGTTCCGGTTTTGAGCTTACATCAGATATCCTTTCACTTTTATCAATGCTTCCGCAAAGATTACATACTACTTGCTCACTCATCACTTAAATTATTTTGATTGATTTTTTGACCTTTCAGAAGATCAGTTTTAACTTTTTTACCTAAGATATTTTCCCATTCTCTTGGATCCAAGCCATGGGCTGGACGTAATACTGTTAGATTATCTTCAGTTAAAATTTCCCCGGATTTTATATCACGACTCGGATAAATAGCTCTCCTAAAAGATATAAGATGGCCATTATCTATTTCAATAGGCAATGGTTTCTTTTCAGAAGAACCTTTCAAGGTATTGATTAATTCAATTTTTCGGATCAATTCCTGAACTTCATTCTTGGTAAGGGAAACTTTATGGTCTCTGAAGGTTCTACCGGTTCTATCATCTGTAAAATGAAATTCCAGTATTTCAGCATCCATAGCAACCGCAATTTCCATTGCATAACTTCCTTCGGTATGATCTGAATAGCCAACTACACAATTCAAAAGTTCTTTGAATCGATGCATTACATTTAAATTGGCATCTGAATTATTTATAGGATACATTGAAGTGCATTGTAATACTGCTATACTTTCCTTCTTTTTATAGAATTCATTTTGCTCTCTAAGAAAAGATACAGCTTCTACCACTTCTTTTTCGCTTGCTAATCCAGTTGATATTAAAATTGGTTTTTGATATTTTGCCAACTCTGCAAGCATAGGGTAGGCGGTTAAATCTCCTGAACCTACTTTAAAAAAGTCCATATAAGGATTTATCCAATCCAATGCATCAAAATTCCAAACAGAAGCAGTATAACCGACTTTTTGATTACGACACATTTCAGCTAATTCAATATGCTGCTCAGGACTTAGTTCGAATTTCTTGAAATGTAGGTTTCGGTCAGGGCTTTCTACTTTACTCACCAATCCGTCACCGGTGTATATCTGAAATTTTACATAATCAGCACCAGAATCTATGGCTAACTGAGTCAGTTTTTTAGCGTATTCAAAATCACCTTCGTGGTTTCCCCCAATTTCCGCTATAAGCATCGGCCCGTGCTTTCCCTTCCAGTTATTTTTCATTCAAATAAATTTTTGTAATTGCCTTCCAATCATAAGAAAAGTGTGGTTTATCCATCTTTTTTATAATTGAGCTAACAAAGTTAAAATCATTTTGGGTATCTACCGCCATTTTTAGACCTTTTGCTTCTTTCATCTCTTCATTGGTAAAAAAATAAAAGTTCCCAGCTTTTTCATTTTCATAAAAATATAGAGTCACATGCTCGTGATGGCGTTCCTCCGTGAAGTTTTGAATTTGTTCATTGTAAAATTTAGATGAAACCACTTCTACGCTCATACCCGTGGGGTAAGTCCTGCCTTTTACATTGGATACAAAGTCGTAATTATTATCTAAAGCCAAATCAATGGCTTTATCTACTAGTTTAGGATCCGTGAAAATATTATCTCCATTAATTCTCACGCCATAATTGAAATTGAAAAACTGCATACATTTTGCAAATCGCAGACTGACGTTTTTCAAGTCTCCTAGAAAATAAGGAAGATTACGTTGTTGGCAATAATCTACAATGGGTTGATCGGTTTCTTCATCTGATGTTGCAATCACTATATTTTTATGATATTTGGACTGCTGTAACCTTTCAAGTATGTAGGAGAGCAAAGGTTTCCTATTGATTTCCTTAAGTATTTTTCCTGGAAGTCTGAAAGAATTAAATCGACAAATGACAATTATTCCTACCTTCATTTTCTCTCACTGATTTTTTTAGCAGGAATTCCGCCAAATATTTCATTGCTTTTTACAAGTCCTGAAACCACCGCTCCAGCCGCAATGACCGCTCCATCTTCAATTGTAGTTCCTTTCAAAATCTTTGCTCCAGTGCCAATCCAAACATCATTACCAATCTTCACTGATGAGGTCATATTTGGCTGTTGATTAATCAGTTTACCTTTTTCGGCAGAATGATCGCTATCCACTATATAAACGAAAGGCGCTATCAGGCAATCATTTCCAATTGTAATGTTTTCAGAAGCAAAAATAAAAGAATGAAAGCCTACAGTAGTGTTTTCCCCGATAGTGATTTTAGCCCGTTCATTGCAAGCACAAATTCTACTGCCTTCTTTTAATACTGCATGATTATCAATTGAAATATTTTTTGGGAAACGCTGTAATTCTACATTTTTATCGATGAATACCTTTTTTCCTAGAAAGCCAATACGGTTTCTCTGCAATAGAGCTCTCCATTGATTTTTCCATGTAAATTTCAGATGTTTTCGAAGCTGACTCATTTAATTAGAGTTATTTAAGATATCAAATCTTTCAAAAGCATCAATATAGCTAATAGGAGTGATATTGTAAATTTTTACTCCTTTTGCTTCAGAAAAGCTTTTTATTTTCCAGTAGGAGCGAAAAGTGTAATAAAATTTCTCGAGGATCTCATGTAGCTTTCTGGTTTTAGTACTTCCGCCCTGATACATCGGTTTAGGAAAAGACATATCCTTATCCTTTGATTGTCTCTTAGACTGGTTATCGTAAAAATGTTTCTGACTCAGTAGTACTTCATTGTCTTGTGTAACATTAATCTCTTTTAACCAACTGTGATCAGCCCCAGCTATATAGATTTCTGAAAATTTCATTTTTATTGATAAAATCAGGGAAGGAATTAACACATTATGAGGTCGTGGCATTCCGATATTTTTGGCAAAACAAAAATTGGAGAATAAATTAAAACCTGATATAGGAGTGGTGTTAAAATAGTAAATTGAAATTTTAGTATTGTTGGTGAAAATCTTTTTCCATTCATTTTGTTGCTTTGCTTTGGCGGGTAAGAATAAAATTAGTGGCCAATCAGTTTTTTCTGCAATGTCTTCTAATGTTTTTTGCCGTATACTCGCAAGATCTTTTTTGTCGTCATCAAAAAAATATTCTAATGAAGTAATCACATAAAAAGATGGTTTTAATTTTATGTAATCTTCAGTTCTTCCAAAATAATTTACGCAAAGTAACTTATGTTGATTAATGAAATCCTTGTTATCTAAGGTTGTATTTAGTGAAGGACCATTAGCTAAAATTATCAAAGACTGACCTTGATATGTTTTTAATTTGAAATTAAATGTGATTTTAGTTAAGAAGATAATCTTTATAAAGGAGATCAGAACCTCAAATATGTTAATTACAAAATCTCTTATTTTTATTAAAGACATCAGTTCCTATTTTAAATACCCCTCTAAAACCCAAAAGCGAAACTTCACCAACATCTTTGCCTGTGAAAATTTTCCTTGAATAAAATAGAATACGAAAAGTATAAATGTAGCCCCCACTTTTATTCCTTCGCTTATGATTTTTTTCATAGTTTCTACAAATCCAGCTTTAGTAACTCTTCTTTTTTCACTACTGCCAACACCTATTCCCAAACCTTTTATGTATTCCATTGTCAATCTTTTCTCAGGAATGATATGATCAACTTTTACGCTGGGAACATAATGAATCTCTTCCTTTTCTTTTTTGAGTCGAAGGAATACTTCTTTTTCGTCTCCACCCTCTAATCCGCTGCCTCTTCTTCCTAAATCGGTATTAAAATGGCCATATTTCTCGAAAACATCAGCTCTAAAAGCCATATTGGCGCCAATTGGGAATTTGCTGCCTTTGAACTTTTTAGGTGAATTACCCAAATCCAATGCGGAAACTAAAGTCAATAAGTATTTCGACATCCATTTTGGAGTTTCCCCCTCGTAAACAGGTAAAATTTTACCGCCAATAGCACTTACCTGATTATTTTTATCAAAATATGATTGAATTTCTTTAATGAAATTTTGATCCACAAAAGCGTCATCATCAATGAAACTGAGAATTTCTCCTCTGGCTTCATTGATCCCTCTATTTCGTGCAAAAGTATGCCCTTGGTTCATCTCACAAAAGTAATGAACATTCATTTCAGGTTGACTTTTAATAAAATCACTAGCTATGTTTGCTGTGTTATCAGTACTATTATTGTCAATGATCAATACTTCAAAATCTCTATTATCAGCTGATTGATTAGCTAGATGTTTGAGACAATCAGGTAAATATTCTTGCCTATTGTAGGTGCAAACAATTACGGATATCAAGCTTCCTCTTTTTTAGGTCGTGTAGAAATAAATGAATATACAATTCCGCCAATCACTACTATGATCAAAATTATAGAGCTTATCCACATGATAGTATTCCCAGTATAATAGGCAGCCGGTTTAAATTCAAATCGAATTTCATGCTGTCCGGCAGGAATCTCTAATGCTCTTAGAACATAATTCGCCTGTAAAATTTCAGATTCTTTTCCATCTATATAGGCTTTCCAGCCTTTTGGGTAATAGATTTCTGAAAATAAAGCTAAGCCTTTTTGAGTATTATTGGATTGATAGACCAATTCATTTGGAGTATAGCTCTTCAAATTAATATTTCCGCTTGATAAATTTCCTTGAGGTATATCAAATCTGCTTTTATTGATAACAGCGGTTTCATTCGGATTGATTTGCCCTAATGTTTCGATTTCCTCATCAGGATTATTGACTGCTTGTATATTTTCCACGAACCAAGCATTCCCAAATGCATTTTGATTTTGAATAACTTGTCCAGCTTGATTTCCAAATTTAATATATTTGGTATTTAACATATTCAATACTCCAAATTCACTCAAATCAGTATCGCCACTTCTTAATTTTTCAATTAGTCCATTCATTTCTTGCTGAATGTACATATTGATTAAATCTTGATAACGTCTCATTTTAGCGCCATGATAGCCGCCAATGCTTGAATGATAATAAGAGGTTTTCGCCTCATTAAATGGATTATTTAAATTTAAAACTCTGTAATGACCATCATCCTGTAAAATTCTTTGGTCAGCTTCTGTTTTTTGGAAGAACTGACCACTCACATCTTTTTGGAAATTATCATCATTCAAATAGCGCTTTCCTACTGGAATAAAATCAATCAATAGAGCAGCGATAAATAAGCCGATAGCCAAATTTTGTTTGAGCTTTCCTGCTTTCCAGAAATAAAGAATTCCGCCACCTAGAATGATAAAAAAGAATGAACGAAAAGCATCTGTTCGAAACATTCCTGCTCTATGCTCTCTAATCAATTCCACTAGCCAAAGCTGTTCGTCACCCATCTGCGCATCTACGGATCCTCTGAAACGCATCATAAAGGATGCGATGACCATTAGAAGGCATAGACCGGCTGAAATCGCTAATGCTGTTAGAAATTTCTTTTTTATTTCTTTCCAATCGGATTCTATCAATTTTTTAACTCCCAAGAATCCTAATAGTGGCATTGTTAAGAAAGGAATGGCCACTGTCATGGAAACAGATCTAAATTTATTGTAGCCTGGAAAGTAGTCAAACATAAAGTAATTAAATGCTTCAAAATTTTTACCCCATGACAATACTATTCCTAAAATGGAAGCTGTAATTAGCCACCATTTTTCTGGACCTTTTACCAGAATAATACCTAAAATAAATAAGAATATGACAATAGCTCCCATATAATATGGCCCACTTGTAAAAGGCTGATCTCCCCAATAGGTTGGGATATTTTTTAAATAGGTTCGTACTTGCCCGCTTCCAGCGCCTCTTTGTTTCAAGCCTTCTGCTAAATCGGAACTCATGGACACTTCTTCCTGGCTTGCTCCACCATAAAAATTAGGAATTAAAAAAGTGAAAGGTTCCCATATTCCATTACTCCACGAAAAGGCATAGTCTCTATCTAATCCTCCTGAAGATTCTGTGTTGGACGATAATTCTGCAGGCCCTCTGATGGAATATTTTCCATATTCATAAGCCGTCCATATTTTACCGATATTAGTACTGACTCCTAAAAGAACAGCCAAAACCAATATACCTATTGCTTTAAAAAAGTCAGGTAAAGTTTTATTTCGAATGGCATTTATTAATTGGAAGAGCCCTAGAACTAATACAATTAATAATAAATAATAAGTGATTTGTAAGTGATTGGAACGAATCTCCATTGCCATTGCAAATGAAGTGAGTATAAAAGCCCATAAATATTGTTTTCTAAAGGCTAAAATGATACCTCCTAAAACAGCTGGCATCCATGTAATTGCAGCCACTTTCCAAATATGACCTGCTTCTATGGAAATTAAGAAAAATGTATTCAATCCATAAACTAGGCCACCGCCAATTGCTAAATAGGGGTTTATTCTAAATACTAATAGTAGAATATAAAAACTGATCATGGCCACGAAAGTATGGCTAGCAGGGCTTGGAAGCCATAAACTGATTGCTTTTTGAATGTAATAAGTGAGTTCACCCGACCATTGTACATTTATTAAATAGGCAGGCATACCACTGAACATACCATTGGTCCAAAGTGCTTCCTCACCAGTTTCTGCTCTATAATCAACTATTTCTTGATTAGCACCCGCACCTTGCAATATATCATTTTGATTGAGCCCTTTATTTTCCATGAAAATCGGCCAATACATAATTAAATTGATAATGATAAATAGAACTACAGCAACTATATGAGGCGTGACATTTTTAATATTCATATTTCTATGGTTTTTGGAAATACAATAATAGTTATTTCTTTATCCTATGCCAAGATGAAAGGATTGAAAGCGGTAAAATTACCTTCTATTATGTCTTATTTAGAGAATAAAATCTAATTAACTAAATTGTATTCAAATTTTAAACAAAAGAATGAAAGTATGAAACCACTTTTTCTAATTCCGATTTTTATTTTTAGCTTATTTTCATGTCAGGCACAGGTTCCTGATAAAGAAGGACAAATTGCAGCTGCTGTTCAAGCCGCACCACCAGAAAAGCAGGAGGGAGCCACAGTTTATGGTTTTGATGAAGATGGCAATAAAGTTCTGTTGCGAGAAGGAACAAATGAACAAATCTGCATAGGAGATGATCCCAATAAAGAAGGCTTTAGCGTTGCCTGTTATCACAAAGATTTACAGCCCTTCATGCAGAGGGGAGATGAATTGAGAGCAGAAGGCAAAAGACCTGATGATATTTTTCAAATAAGAGAGGAAGAAGCAAAATCAGGTAAATTGAAAATGCCTGAAAATCCAACTACTCTTCATGTCTTATCCGGTAAAGAAGGGAAATATAATCCTGAAACGGGGAAAGTTGAAAATGCAAATTTGAGATATGTGGTATATATTCCTTTTGCCACAGCAGAATCAACTGGCTTGCCAATCAGACCTCTAGTACCTGGTGGAGCTTGGATTATGGATCCCGGAACGCACAGAGCGCATATTATGGTGACACCTCCGAACGATTAGTTGATTACCCAAAAACCTGTCAGGTTTAATTAAATAAATTGCACCACATTTATCAATTTTTGTAGTAAGATAATCTGTGAAACCTGACAGGTTTTGAATTGCAAACTTTATGAAATGGGTTATCTAAAAACAAAAAAAGGTTGAGCTATTCAAAACTCAACCTTTTTCAATTCTTTTAGAATATCTTATCCTTTATAAGTCACTTTATAAATCAATCCTGCTAAATCATCAGAAATAAGCATTTCACCTTTAGCATTTAATATTACATCCACTGGTCTTCCCCAAGCATCTTGCTCTTCATGATTTAACCAACCGTCAATAAATGTTTCATAAGTAGGCTCGCTATCAGTTGTATTGCTTACCATTTGTATTCTATAGCCAATCTTTTCAGAACGATTCCAACTTCCATGTTCAGCTATGAAAATTTGGTTTTTATATTTGGCTGGAAATAAATCCGCAGTATAGAATTTAACTCCTAGAGGTGCCACATGCGGACCAAGGTTTCTATAAGGCTTTTTAAATTCATCACAATTTCTCAAGTCACCAAATTCCGGATCTGGAATATCTCCTCCATGGCAAAATGGATATCCAAAATGCTGTCCTTTTTCAGTAGCTACATTTAATTCACAAGGAGGAACATTATCCCCCATCATATCTCTTCCATTATCAGTAAAATATAAATCCTGCGTTTCTGGATGCCAAGTGAAGCCTACTGTATTTCTGATTCCTTCAGCATAAATTTCCATACCCGTTCCATCAGCATTCATCCGCGTGATACTTGCGTAAATAGGTTTATCCGGATTATTGCAAATATTGCAAGGAGCACCTACAGGTACGTATAATTTTCCATCAGGTCCAAAAGCTATATATTTCCATCCGTGATGTTTATCAGTCGGATATTCGTCATAAATGACCTCATATTCAGGGTTCTCTAAATTATTCTCAATATCAGAGAACTTTAAGATACGACTTACTTCAGCCACATATAAGTCACCATCTTTAAAAGCAACACCATTGGGCATGTTTAAGCTATCTGCTAAAATATATTTCTTATCGGCAGTGCCATCACCATCAGTATCTTGAACTGCATAAACTTTATCTTCTTGTCTATTTCCTACAAACAAAGTTCCGCTTTCGGATAATGCCATAGAACGGGCATTTTCAACTTCCGCATAAATAGAAATTTCAAATCCTTCTGGAAGATTTAAAGTGGAAAGTAGACTGTCTCTTGTAATTTTAGTTGAATCAGAAATTTCGGCTTTTTCATCTGATTCAGATTTTTTCTCTTCTGAATTGCCACCACAGGCAAATAATATGGCTAATGCGATGATGGGTATTAGTAGTTTTATGTGTTTCATAGTTATCGTTTTAGTATTGTTAATAATGTTTGACAATAGAATATTCACTGTGACATCAACATAATATAAAATTATTTGTTAATTATTCTTAGCTAATCTCCTCATCCTCTGTCATCAACTTCTCCAAAATCTGCGTAGCCGCCTTAGCGATATTAGTTCCTGGCCCAAAAACTGCACTTACACCTGCTTCATACAAGAAATCATAATCCTTTGGCGGAATTACGCCACCTGCAATCACCATAATGTCTTCTCTGCCAATTCTTTTGAGTTCATTAATCAGTTTAGGAATCAGCATTTTGTGTCCAGCCGCTAAACTTGATGCACCGACAATATGCACATCATTTTCGGCTGCCTGCATGGCAGATTCTTCAGGAGTCTGGAAAAGAGGTCCAATGTCCACATCAAATCCTAAATCGGCAAAGCTGGTGGCAATTACTTTAGCGCCTCTGTCGTGTCCATCTTGACCCATTTTTGCAATCAATATCCTAGGTCTTCTGCCTTCCAATTCCGCAAAATCATTTGCTAATTTTTGGGCTTTTTTGAAGTCTTCACTATTGCCTGCTTCTCCTGAATACACTCCTTGAATAGAACGAATAGTGGCTTTATGTCTTCCAAATGATTTTTCCATAGCATCTGAGATTTCACCTAATGTAGCTCTTTTTCGGGCTGCTTCTACTGCAAATTCCAACAAATTGCCTTTTCCAGTTTTTGCACATTCTGCCAAATTATTAAGGGCAGTTTGCACTTCAGAGTCATTTCTATCGGCCTTTAGTTTTTCCAGTCGCTTAACCTGAGATTTTAAAACGGCTGTATTATCTACTTCTCTTAATTCAATATCACTTTCTTCCTCAGTTTGGTAGCGGTTGATTCCCACTATAACTTCCCTGCCTGAATCAATTCCGGCTTGCTTTCTGGCAGATGCTTCTTCAATTCTCATTTTCGGAAGTCCGGATTCAATGGCTTTTGTCATACCGCCCATTTCTTCTACTTCCTCAATTAATTTCCAAGCTTTTTTCACTAGCTGATCTGTCAGAAATTCCACATAGTAGGAGCCACCCCAAGGATCAACCGTCTTAGTGATTTGCGTTTCATTTTGTAGAAATAGCTGAGTATTTCGAGCTATTCGAGCAGAGAAATCAGTTGGTAAGGCAATGGCTTCGTCTAATGCATTGGTGTGCAAGGATTGTGTATGCCCCAAAACGGCTGCTTTTGCTTCTATATAAGTTCTGGATACATTGTTATAAGGATCTTGCTCTGTTAAGCTATAGCCTGAAGTTTGGCTATGTGTTCTCAAAGCCAATGATTTTGGATTTTTAGGATTGAATTGTTTTACAATCTTAGCCCAAAGCAATCTTCCAGCTCTCATTTTAGCGATTTCCATAAAATGGTTCATGCCAATTGCCCAGAAAAAGGACAGGCGAGGAGCAAATTGATCAATGCTTAACCCTGATTTTAATCCAGCTCTTATGTATTCTAAACCATCTGCCAAAGTGTAAGCTAATTCCAAATCTGCTGTGGCACCGGCTTCATGCATGTGGTAACCACTAATACTGATGGAATTGAATTTCGGCATATTCTTACTGGTGTATTCGAAAATATCCGAAATAATCCGAACAGAAGGAGCAGGAGGGTAGATATAAGTGTTTCTCACCATAAACTCCTTCAAAATATCATTTTGAATGGTACCTGATAGTTGCTCGGGTTTAACGCCTTGTTCCTCAGCCGCCACTATATAAAATGCCATTATGGGAATTACCGCACCGTTCATGGTCATGGAAACCGACATTTTATCAAGTGGAATTTGGTCGAACAGCAATTTCATATCTAAAATGCTATCTATTGCTACTCCCGCTTTCCCCACATCGCCTTCAACTCTTGGATGGTCTGAATCATAGCCTCTATGTGTGGCTAAATCAAAAGCTACAGAAAGTCCTTTTTGTCCTGCTGCCAAATTTTTTCTGTAAAATTCATTGGATTCTTCAGCCGTGGAGAAACCTGCATATTGACGAATGGTCCAAGGCCTTTGTACAAACATCGTACTATAAGGACCCCTTAAATATGGAGCTTTTCCTGCAATAAAACCGATATGTTCAGCACCCTCAATTGTGGAGGCATCAATTACAGGAGGAACTACTATGCTTTCAGCAGTTTTCCACTCAGGCCTTGAGTTAGCTGTGTTATCCGTTTTATCAATATCTATATTTTTAATCTTTGAAAAATCAGGTCTCATATCAGCGCTATTCCTAAGTCTTTTAATAATCGGTCTAAAAATCTTTTGGTATCAACTTTTCTATTGATACATCCATATAAGCCAGCTTTTTGTAACTCTTCTTCATTCGGTTCTTGTCCGGCTATTAATAGAATTCCCTTATGTTTAGAAATATACTTTTCTAAATTTTCAGGAGTTTCGGCATAACATAAAACAGTTATGGCTGCATTTTCATCGAGTTTAATATTTTCATCCAGCTTATCTGTAAATTCCTCAGAGGAAATACCAATTCCTGCTATTCCTAAAAAGCTGTAAGCAAAATCCGATTTAGCTTTGCTAACAGGGTCAGTTCCCAATAAAATAATCTGAGCCATTGGTCTCGCTTTTTCGCCTTTTTCTTCCACCAATTTCTCCACTCTATATCGCATATGCTCAATAGTGGCCGTCAGTCTTTTGGCTTCTAAGCTTTTTCCACTTTCTTCGGTATCCAAATAAGCACTGATTTTTTCACCTATCAATTGATAAGTATTGGCGCCTATCATTAAGTCTTTTCTAGCCCATAAATTTTGTTCGGCTTTGCCGGCATCCGTATCGATTATCTGATGCACATTCCCATTTTCGTAATGATGATTGTATGAGCCATCTTCTTCGAATTCAGTAAAAATTCTCCAGGCAGAAGTTGAAATCTCATGTATGATGTTTTCAATGTAATAGCTACCCTTGGTCGGGTCAACCACTTTGTCTAAGTGAGATTCTTCTTTTAGTATATTAGAAACATTTAAAGCAATTCTTTTGAAAGTTTTACTTGCTGGTTTGCCGGCAGCTTCATCATGCGGTTGAACCCATAAGCTATTACATCCGCCTAAAACTGCAGCCATAGCCTCATTAGTATTACGCAAAAGGTTTACATTGAAATCAAGTGCCGATTTAGTTCTGAAGCTGGTATTACAATGAATAAATACATCATCAGGATAAACCTTGCTATTATAAGCTTCAGCAATTTTCAATAGATTGAATTTTAATGCTTTTAGCTTAGCAATTTCAAAAAAGAAATGACTGCCTATCGCAATTGAAAAAACTGTGGATTTCAGGATTTGGTTAAGCCCCAGTTTTAAATCGGTCAATTTATCAAAAAACTCTACAGCTTTTGAAAGCAATAAACCTGATTCATGGGTGATATTTGCTCCTGAATTATGAAATAAATTACTGCTGATGCACAATGGTTTGAAATCAGGGTAATCATCGGCATGGCGGATTAATTCAGCTATACTTTCAAAATCATGATCATTTATCCCGATAATGCCCGCATCTCTGCATTCGATAATATCGCAATGATAGAAGCCACTTATTTTATGGCTATCGATATCGCGTGCACTGATGAAATTTAAATATTGCGAAATTAAGAAATAAAAAGGTTCGCTGGATTCAAATGAAATCATGCAGTATTCAGGCTGAATCCCATTTAAAAGTAGATCAAGGTTTATTTCAGATTTATCAATCACAAAAATAATTCCTTCAGCCCCACCGTTTAATGCTTCCAAAGCAGATTGATTGGCTTCTTTTTCATTATTGACCACCACTTTAGCTTGGTTTGCCCAATAGCGAGGAGGCAAAGCCTCATTCACTTTTTGTATTGAGTTTTGGATATTTATTTCTGAATGCTCAGCCGTATCTTTATGATAAAAAGGCTGAATCGAAATTCCTTCAGGTGTTTTGCTGACAAGGTTTTCAAAGGGTTTGTCCTTTAATTCCTTTATGATTTGATTCTTCCAATCTATGGCAGAACTTTTTTCAAAATCTTCAAATAATTTAGTTTCGCTCATTTCCAATAGTGTCGTTTCAATGTTTAAAGTTAATACATTTCCTGCTATACTTAAATGTTAAATTTATAAATGGTAGATGTTGTCGTAATTCTTGCCATATTGCACAGATTTAAACAATTGAGGGAAAAGACTTTAAATAATAAAATGTAATTTTTTAAAGAATTTTCAGCTGTTTTATAAACATAAATTGACTGAATTGTATTTAACGGCTTGTCAAGTAAAATTGCATTTTTTTCTTCCCTATTTTTTTATCATTTTTGTCAGCCTTGATATAAAATCAGGGTTTCAAATAAACAATCCGTCAAGTATTAGTGTGAATGGTTAAAGACTGTCAATCAGTATGGAATAATTGTCTTCACTCCATAAAGGAGGGAGTAGGGGAGCAGAGTTTTAATACTTGGTTTTCTCCTATTGATCCTATTAAGCTTGAAAACAACGTTTTAACGATTCAAGTGCCGAGCCAGTTCTTTTATGAATGGCTGGAGGAGCATTATGTTCATATTTTGCGTAAAGTTATTCACCAAGAACTTGGACCTGAAGGTAGATTGGAATACTCGGTTATAGTGGATAAAGGAAATGATAAGTATAAACCTTTTACCATCAATTTACCGAATAATAATAAATCCAATAAGCCTAAAGAACAACCAAGAGAAGAACCTCTAAATCCATTTGCTTTAAATGGAGTGGATTTAAGTCAGCAAAACTCTCAGCTCAATCCCAATTACACTTTTGATACTTTTATTGAAGGAGATTGTAACCGTTTAGCTAGATCAGCAGGATATGCAGTGGCTAAAAAGCCAGGTATTACTTCTTTCAACCCATTGATGATTTATGGCGGGGTAGGATTGGGTAAAACCCATTTAGTACAAGCCATCGGGAATGAAATTAAAGATACTTTAAATGGTAAATTCGTTTTGTATGTTTCCTCCGAGAAATTCACCAATCAATTTATCGATGCTTTAAGAAATAATAAAATACAAGATTTCTCTAATTATTACCTTCATATTGATGCTTTAATCATTGATGATGTTCAGTTTTTAGGTGGTAAGGAGAGAACTCAGGAAATATTCTTCCATATTTTCAATCATTTACATCAGAATGGTAAGCAAATTATCATGACCTCTGATCGCCCACCTAGGGATTTGAAAGGATTAGAAGATAGATTGCTTTCCCGTTTTAAATGGGGATTGACTGCAGATTTGCAACAACCTGATTTGGAAACCAGAATTGCCATTATCCAAAATAAAATGGAAAGCGATGGTATTCATATTCCAGAGGATGTGATTGAATACTTAGCTTATTCTGTTGATACCAATATCAGAGAATTAGAAGGCGTATTGATTTCATTGATTGCGCATGCTTCTTTAAATCGAAAAGAAATTGATTTGGAGCTAGCCAAGCAGACGTTGAAAAATATTGTACATGATATTGAATCTGAAGTTGGGATAGATTTCATTCAAAAGACCATAGCAGAGCATTTTGCAGTTAAAATTGATGATTTAAAAGCGAAAACTAGAAAGAAAGAAATCGTGATAGCCCGTCAAGTTTCGATGTATTTCTGCAAGGAACACACCAACCATTCTTTAAAATCAATTGGCTACCATTTCGGAGGCAGAGACCATTCCACCGTTATCCATGCAGTACAGTCAGTAAATGACATGATGCAAGTGGATAAACGTTTCAGAGAAGAAATGGAAGAGTTGAAGAAGCGGTTTAAAATGAAGAAGGTTTAGAGCCTAGCCCCCTAACCCCCAAAGGGGGGATAAAGCACGGAATATACTTTAATAATCAACACCAATCGATATGCCTATAATCTCTTTGAGGGGATAATTCTCACAGTTTTTTTTCCTTTTTACAATTTCTCATATAGTGAAAAAACAAAGAAATATTTTCGAATCTTAAATTGCTGAAGATTAATTCTTTGTTAATTGGAATTCACTTTATGCACTGCTTGTTCTGACAATAAATCTTAAAATGTTATATTTACTACTACAATAAAAATCAAACAGGATGGAGAAGGCAATAGGAAAAGAACTTATTAGTTATTTACTTAAGCTAGAAGTAGGTCAGCAAGAAAAAGTATTAGCTTACATTAAAGGAATTTTAAGCGAAGATGAAATAAACAGTAGAGCTGAGGATTCAGAAATGGCAATCTCTACAGGAAAGGTAAAAAGTTTTGAAGAATTCAATAATGATTTTGAAAATTGGAAAGAACAGAAGAGGGTAAATACAAAGTAATTATCACCATACCAGCCGAAAAACATTTTTATGAGTTACTAGATTATTTTTATGAGCATTATCCTTTAGATAGAGCAGAGGAAATAGCTAACGAATTAAGGAGTACCGCCAAAAGTCTTGAAGATCAGCCTGAAAGAGGAGCTCCGGAAATAAAGTTATCCCACCGTCAACAAAAATACCGTTATATATTATATAAACGTACACCTAGGGCAGATATCAAAATTATTTACTACATAAATATTAAAATAAATACGGTCTATATAACAGATTTTTTTCCTACTGAGAAAGATAATCGTATTATATCGGAGCGAAATTAAAAAGACCTCCTCTTAATTTTCTTAGTGGTAAACTCAATGCTTAAAATCTTATGGATTTCTGGAAGGAGAGGGTGTTTTCTTTGTGTCAGACGGTTGCAACCGTTTGACGCATAAATACCAGGATAGCCGTCACAGATTTATTTCATTTTACCACAAAACGGTCAGACGGGATTTAAGCCTTGACTACAGCTTATTGCAATAAGAAAAGTTAGCAATATTAAAAAGATATTACAGAACCCGTCAGACCGTGAATCGCAGACACCTTGCTTAGTGTCTGACGGTTCCAACCGTCTGACGCATAAAGTAAAGCGTTTTAATCCAGAGTATTTCAAGCCGACTCTTTCCTCTTCAAAAAAATCTCCTTCTTAATTTTCTTGTAATTTTTAGTTGCATGTTCACTGCTCAATATCTTATAAATTTCAGGATGGTCAGGATATTGAATTAAGAAATTATTGAATTCTTCCCAATGCTCTATTGAATCTTCTTGAGTGTAAAAACCAAAGCCTTTGTAAAAGCCTTCTTCTACTAATACAAATGCAGATTCATTGATGCTTCTGCCATCTCCAATTAGGAGATAATCACTTTTTTCGGCTTTGCAATGATCGATAAAAGCTTGAATTTTCTCATTGTGCTGTGAGACAGATTCTTCACCAGCGCAAGCTCCTTCGCAAAGATTTAGGCTATAATCAAAGCAAGCTCCGGGACTAGATTGGATGCCGGCAAATTTTGGACAAATTTTCAATTTTTTACTGATCTCATTTAGAAAGCTAAAACCGGATGTATGATTGGGAAAGCGCATCAAACTTTGCATTCCAGTTTGTTTTCTGCCTAGTTGCAATCTTTTGTAGCCTTGTCTGTCTTCATAGAGGTAAATAGAATAACCTGGGCTGTTATTCTTCTGAGCTCGATTATAACGGGGCCAATTTTTTCTGATTTCATGAGATTCGTGCAAAAGTGCAATCAATTCATTGCCGGTCAAATAATAATCTACATGGTGAATCTGACTTTGGAATGCCTGTTTGGCTACCTCCAGTTTACTCCCTCCAAAATGATTACCGACCCGTTTTTTAATATTTTTAGCTTTGCCTACATAAATGATTTGGCTTTTTTGATTGAGGAAATAATAAACCCCTGGCGATTCAGGTAGAGCTTCAAATACAGTTCTCTCCAGATTTTCGGGAATATTAACTACAGAAGCATTCTTCTTTAATGATTTTTCAATGATTTCATTGTTATCATGCTGAACCAATTGGGTAAAGAGTTCAGCAGTAGCTATAGCATCACCAAAAGCTCTGTGCCGGTCATTTATTTTGATGCCTCTGTTTTCACAAATATTTCCTAAGCTATAGCTTTTCAATCCAGGGAATATTTTTCTACTCAATCTAACAGTGCAAAGCTTTTTTAATTTTAATTCGTAACCCAAATCTTCAAAAGCGGCCTTCACGAATGAATAATCAAAATTCACACTATGTGCTACAAAAATATTTCCTTCTAGTAACTCATGGATGGTTTTAGCTTCCTCATAAAATTTAGGTGCTTCTGCCACCATTTGATCGTTTATGCCATGAATAGCCGAAAGTTGTGGAGGGATATGGCGCTCTGGATTGATTAAAGATTGATATTCTTTGACCACTTTTTCGCCATCATGCAAAATGATAGCGATTTCGCATATTCTATTTCGGGCTGCATAGCCTCCTGTGGTTTCAATATCAACTATGGCGTACATCTCACATTTAACTTTTCTAAAACTTCATTAGTTCGACATTATTGATAAATTTAAAATCTTTAATGTTATATGTGAAAAGAGGCACTCTTAATTTAACAGCAGTTGCTGCTATTAAACAATCTGCTATTCCAATTTTATGACTTAGGTGAAAATTATTTAAAAGTTGGGAAGCAGTTATACTAATATCTGTATTAATTGGAACTATATCAAAGTTGTTTAGCTGGCTATTTATTAGATGTAAATCGTTTTTATTGCTGGCACCTTTTGTTAATTCCATTAATGAAATTATAGAAATCAAAACATTATCTAAACCAATTTTATTTTCTATAATATCAACTGTTTTTACATGCCTTGTTTTTCTTTTCTCAAAATAATCAATCAATACATCAGTATCGCATATTACAAGTTTCGATTCCATGCTTTTTCTCGTAATTCTTTAGCTGTGCTTTTATATTCAGAAACTACATCTGACACCAAGTCTAAGTTTGAAAAATCTTTTTTTCCCTTCTTTATTTTAACTCCATTTAATTCATAATAATCACTAGAATCTGGATAAAAGTTTTGTACTGTGCCAATTTCAAAACTGTATTTTTTTGAAGCATCTTTTAGAAACTTCAAAGCTGCATCATCAACATTATGTAGAATTAAATTATTCATCATATTAAGTTTTACTCCGTCCAACTCATAGGATATTTTTTATCCATAAACTCTTTACCTTCTTCTGTAACATAAAGCGGTCTGAAAGTATCTAACATAACTGCCAGTTCTTCAGTTTCTTTGGCTCCTATGCTTTTTTCTACTGTTCCTGGATGTGGACCGTGCGGTAATCCTCCGGGATGAAGCGTAAAAGAACCTCTATCAATTCCTTTTCTGCTCATAAAGTTTCCTTCCACATAATACAACACTTCATCAGAATCAATATTACTGTGGTTGTATGGGGCAGGAATAGCGTCAGGATGATAATCAAATAATCTTGGTACAAAAGAACAAATTACATAGCCTGCTGCCTGAAAAGTTTGATGTACGGGAGGTGGCTGATGAATTCTTCCTGTAATAGGTTCAAAATCATGGATGGATAGCGTATACGGATATAAAAAGCCATCCCAGCCTACTAAATCAAATGGGCTATGATCATAGACATAATGATGGATGTAACCTCCTTTTTTTATTTTTACATGATAATCTCCTTTGGATTCTTCTGTAATTAATTCTTGTGGAGGATGGATATCTCGCTCGCAATATGGAGAGTGTTCTAATAGTTGACCTAAATCATTTCTGTATCGACTAACGGTCTCAATTGGACTAGCTGATTCGATTGTCAAGTATCTAATTTCGCTTGTATCCCATTCTAGTTTATAAATTGTGGTTCTTGGAATCACTACATAATCACCAGCTTGAATTTTTAACTTTCCAAACTGGGAATACATATATCCGCTTCCATCATGAATGAAAAGCAACTCATCTGCCTCTGCATTTTTATAATAATAGTCCATGCTTTGGCGGCTGGGCATGCATAGCGCCATGGAAACATCATCATTCATCAATAATACTTTTCGGCTGTCCAGAAAATCACTCCCTGTATTCTTAACACCAGAAGTATTTAAGTGTATTTGTTGAAGCGTTAGATCTTTATCAGGCTTTGTTCCATAAGCGACTGACTTTTTTATCTCCTTTACTCTTGTAGGAGGATTTATGTGATAAAGATTAGAATAAATGCCTGAAAAACCCAAAGAACTCACTAATTCTTCTGCGTACAAGCTCCCATCTGGTTGCCTAAATTGAGTATGTCTTTTAGGTGGTATGTTTCCTTTTCTTACGTAAAATGCCATAATAGTATAAGTTCTAAAAAAATTATTTCTTAGCCAATGATTCAGCTCTATCAAAAAGTTTAAGTGCTTCTAAGAAGACTTCATTCTGCTGATTAAAGATAGGGTAGAAGCCTTCATTATTCCAAGTATTTCTAGCGATGTAAGCCTTGCTGTATAGCTTTATTAAATCTTTGGATTTATTAAACTCCTCTTCATTATACTCAACATTATTTGTTTTAGCCAAGCTGGCTAATTCATTTAACATTTTATCAGTTACCTGAAAGTTGTTAATAAAGCCTTCCATTCCCATAGTCTCCAACATTTTTTTATTCTTTTCATAGTATGAGAAAGTGTATTGTCTCAAAGTATTGCTAAGGAAAAGTTTATTCAAATAAGTAGAAGTTTGAGTCGTATCAAGTGGTACAAAATAATCAGGCATTATTCCTCCTCCTCCATAAACTATTCTTCCATTTGAGGTAGTGTATTTTAATGAGTCATCGAATTGGATACTATCGGCATTGAAATATTCACCGTGTTCATATCTGTAATTCATTTCTGCACTGTAGTCATCAGGATTCTCGCCAAATGGTTTTTGGATTGATCTACCTGAAGGGGTGTAGTATCTGGAAATGGTTAATCTTAATTCTGAACCATCTTTTAACGGAACTGGCATTTGTACCAATCCTTTCCCAAAAGATCTTCTTCCAACTATTAAGCCTCTGTCATTATCTTGAATGGCACCAGAAACAATTTCAGATGCTGATGCGCTTCCTTCATTAATCAAAACAATCAAAGGGCTGTCTTCAAATTTCCCGTCTTTTATTGCTCTGGCTTCAGAATTGTATCTTTTCTCTTTGCCTTCAGTATATACAATCATAGCATTATCTTTTAAGAATTCATCCGCCATGCTGATCGCTTTGTCCATATAACCGCCTGGGTTGTCCTGTAAATCCAAAATCAATTTCTTCAAGCCTTGCTCTTCTAATTTATTTAAGGCTTCCATAAACTCATTATAGGTTGTTGCAGAAAATCGGCTTACTTTAATATATCCGATTTCATCATCTACCATATAACTCACATCAACAGAAAATTGAGGGATTTTATCACGAATGATTTTGAATTCAACTGGCTCTTCTAAGCCTGATCGCATAATTTTTAATTTTACCTCACTGCCTTTTTCGCCTCTTAAGTTTTCATGAACTTGTCTGTTGGTTAAGCCAGTACCGGCAATATTTTTACCATCCACAGCAATAATTTTATCGCCAGATTGTAAACCAGCCGTTTCGGATGGTCCTCCGCTTAAAGGAGCCACTACATAAAGCGTATCATTAAAAATATTAAATTCAATTCCGATACCTTCGAAATTCCCTTTTAAATCTGCAGAAACCATTTCTAAGTCCTTCGCTGGAATATAGGAAGTGTGTGGATCTAATTCTTTGACTATTCCTTGGATTGCACTATTTACCAATTTGTCCGTGTCCACTTCTTCCACATAGTTTTGGTCGACTTGTAAAAGAATCTCTTTAATTCTTGTAATCCCCTCTAAAACAGTATCTTTATTGGAAGAAGGGTTTGCCATAGTGGCACCAATCAATATACCTGCAGCCAAAGTCGAGAAAATGATGATGGGCAGTTTGATTTGAAATGAACTATTTTTATTATTATGCACGTTTAAAAATTTTAATTTTAACAAATAACGCAACAATTTAACAAATCGTTGGATTGAAAAGCTTTAAAATTCAATTACCTTTGTAAAATACCTAAATTAGTTAAAGTGGAATACTCTCAAAAGAAAATAAAGGAATTAGTTGCTGAAAATTACGTTTTTGCATCCGTTCTCTATTATTTAGGTATAGAATACTATGAATTTGAAGAGGATTCTTTGGAAAAGGTGTGTAAAGCAAAGAATGTTGATCTAACATATCTGATTTCAGAATTTGAGAAAATAAATCAAAACGAAGAAATAGAAAATATTAGACTATTGTCTTTTCCTATTGATTTGGTAATTACCTATCTTAAACATACTCATTTCATTTTTATAAAAAAGGATTTACCTTTTTTAGTGAAGTTGGTTAATAAGTTAAATAGTGTGTCACCAAGTTTGGAGTCGGTTGAAAGAGAAATTAAAGATGTATTTCCTTTGTTTGTGGAAGATTTTGTGCACCATATTTACGAGGAAGAAGATACGCTTTTCAATTATATTTCTCAATTAAAAGCGATAGAAGAGAAAAAGAAAAACCCATCTGCATTTTTCTATAAGTACCCCAATTTCAATATGCAAAAATTTGCCATTGATCATGAAGTGCATGATGACGAAATGAAAGGGATACGATTCTTGATGGATCAATATCCTGTAGATCAAGAATCGCCATTAAATGTTAAAGTGCTTTTTTCAGAATTGGAAAGATTTGAAGAAAAACTGAAAGTTCACGCTAAAATTGAAAATGAAGTGCTTTTCCCAAAAGCTCTGATGTTAGAAAAATCAGTTAGAAAGAAATTCGATTCCCTTATTCGACTAAATTAATAATGCCCAGAGTTTTAGCAATAGATTATGGTACCAAAAGAGTTGGTTTGGCAGTCACAGATCCCCTGAAAATCATTGCTTCACCTTTAGAAATGGTGCATTCCAAGGATTTAATCCAATACTTGATCAATTATTTTACAAAAGAAGAAGTAGAGGCTGTTGTTTGTGGTTATCCAACGAATGAAGAAGGAGAAGCTACGGATGCTACCCGTCATGTAGATGCATTTATTAACCTCTTTAAGAAGAAATTCCCAACAATGCCCTTACATTTGCAAGATGAAAGTTTCAGTTCGCAAGAAGCGCTGCAAGCTATGATTCATTCTGGTTCCAATAGGAAACAAAGAAATAAGAAATCAGGTAATATAGATAAAATTAGTGCAGCAATTATTTTACAACAATTTTTAGAAGAAAATTAAATTATGATATATCCTATAGTAGCTTATGGGCATCCTGTTCTCAAAACAAAAGGAAAAGATATTGAAAAGGGTGAGATAGATTTGAAAGCATTGGTGGAAGATATGTTTGAAACCATGTACAATGCGAATGGCGTTGGGCTTGCGGCTCCTCAAATTGGTAAAAGTTTAAGGTTATTCGTAATAGATACTGACCCCATTGATGATGAGGAAGATCAGCCTAAGGTAAAGCAGGCTTTTATAAATCCAGAAATTTTGGATGAAAATGGTGAAGAGTGGGCTTTTGAAGAAGGTTGTTTGAGTATCCCTAATATTCGTGAAGACGTAAATCGTAAACCTAATATCAGAATTAAATATTTTGATGAAAATTGGGAAGAGCACGAGGAAGAATATGATGGATTTGTTGCTAGAGTCATTCAACATGAATACGATCACATTGAAGGAATACTTTTTACAGATCATATCTCAGCTTTCAAAAAGAGGATTTTGAAAGGGAAATTGGCAAATATCAGTAAGGGTAAAGTACCAGCTGATTATAAAATGATATTTTCGTTAAAGAAATGATTAGATGTAAGTTCAGTTTGAATTTAACTGTTATTTTGATTAAACTTATATTTATATTTGAATAATGCAATAAATATGAAGGCTTTATGAATTTTGGCAAACTTATTGCATTTGTTATCATTTAACATTTTAATGTTCATCATGAATCAATTATCAAAATTATTAGGCATAAGCCTAATTACAGTTTTTTGCATTTCAGTTGCATCGGCTCAACAAAAAAAGGCTTCAGAATTTATTGAGAATGGTATCAATAAATTTGAGGAAAAAGAATACATGGAGGCTATAGTCAGCTTTAATGAGGCTATTAAATTAGATCCAACAGCGTATCAGGCTTATTATATGAGAGGTAATATCAAGCAAAAATTTGCAGATGTTCATGGTGCAATGAAAGATTATAATAAAGCGATTGAGGCAAAATCAGATTTTTCGGAAGCTTATTTTGAAAGGGGTAACATCAAATATATTTTGCAAGATTATTATGGAGCTATCAATGATTACTCTAAAACTATCGAGCTTAACGAAAATAATTTAGATGCTTATTATAAAAGAGGGCAAGCCAAGCAACAACTAGAAGCTTATCAAGATGCTATTAATGACTGTACGAAAATAATTGAGAAAGACAGTGATAATGTAGATGCGTATTATTTGAGAGGTGTTTTGAGAATTGAATACGGCCAACTTTCTGACGGATGTCTGGATTTGAGTAAAGCAGGAGAATTAGGTGATTTAAAAGCCTATGAAATGATTCGTGAAAGATGTAATGATGTAAAATGCTATCCTTCTGAGTTTGAATAGAAATTTAAAGTGAAATTTAATTAGAGCCTGCAAAATCAATATTTTGCAGGCTTTTTCATTTTAAAGCTTTGTCTTTACTTTTCCCCATTCCTTAATTTGCCAGTAAATTTTTCCAGTGCTTAGGTGGTTTTTATTTTTATCGTATAATTTAATCTCACAAGGAATCACCACAGCATCTCCTGTTTCTAAAGGCTTTTCTACTTCATTTTTTACCCACTCCTCATCAATTGAAAACTCAGCAAAAGCATCCATTTTTGCCTGAAAATGATAGTCCATTTCAAGCTTTTGCATGATAATGCGGTATTTTTTTACATCCAGCTTATACAAAATCATCAGGCCAGTGGTGTATTCTGAAATAGTAGCCATTGCACAAGCATGAATTCCCTTAATGTGATTCAAATTCCTTTTCTTATAGGGTAATTTGGTTTGGATTTTATCAGGTGAAATCCTAGTTATTTTAAATCCATGAGGTTTATTGAAAGGGATCATTCTATTCAATCCTTGATTAAGAAGCCATAAATAAAATCCTGAATGCTGTGCTTTGTTAATGATGGATGTTAAGTTCATTAAATTGTTTGTTTATCAGATTGAATTGAATTTGAAAATGATTTTTTTAAAATAGTAGTCCTTTTAAAAGCAATCTCGTTTAAATAGACTTATTTTTCAACTATTGATTAAAATTTATTATGCATGCTGAGTTTTTGGGAAAGAGAAAGTTTATCTAAATATGATTATATAATTGTAGGTGGTGGCATAGTAGGTTGTTCCACAGCCTATCATTTAAAAAAGAAATATCCTAAAGCTGAAATCGCTATTATCGAAAGGGGAGTATTTCCAAGTGGAGCAAGCTCAAAGAATGCTGGATTTGCTTGTTTTGGAAGTCTAACAGAGTTGGTAGATGACAGAAAAGGGCTTAGTGAAGAAGAGCAACTAGCTTTGGTTGAAAAGCGTTGGAACGGATTGCTAGCACTTAGAACTATTCTGGGTGATAAAAATATAGGTTTTGAAGAAAATGGAGGCTTTGAGGTTATTAGAAAAGCCGAACTTCCTGCCCTAGAATATTTAGATCATTATAATCAATTGCTAAGAAGCATATTTAAGCATGATGTTTACAGCTTAAAGCCAAATTTGGTCAATGAATTTGGTTTCAATAAAAGCGATATTGAAACAATAGTCTCCAATCCATTTGAAGGACAGATTGATACCGGAAAAATGATCAAAAGCTGGTGGGCTTTGTGTAGCGAGATGGGTATTAAAATTATAACAGGTTGTGAAGTGAAGGAATTTGAGGAGGTTGGTGATCATGTGAAATTGCATTGTCAATCTGGTAATCAATCTATTCAACTACAAGCAAATAAAATTGGTATTTGTACCAATGCTTTTGCACATATATGGTTTTTCGAGGAAGATATTAATCCTGGAAGAGGAATAGTTTTAGTTACTCATCCTATAGATAATTTGAAGTTTAAAGGTGTTTTTCATTATGATCAAGGCTATTTCTACTTCAGAAATGTTGGTAATAGGGTTTTGATTGGAGGAGGAAGAAATTTAGATAAATCAACAGAAAATACTACTGAATTTGGGATTAACCCTAAAATTAAATTGACTTTATTACATGATTTGGAAGAATTGATTTTGCCCGATCACGAATTTTCTATAGATATGGAATGGTCAGGAATTATGGCATTTGGTAAAATTAAATCACCGATTATCAAAAAAGTATCAGATAAAATCGCAATTGGAGTTAGGTCAGGGGGTATGGGTGTAGCTATTGGAACTCAAGTAGGAAAGGAATTACATGAATTGCTTGCTCACAGATAACTTATTTTTATTATATTTCGAATTCATTTAAAATTAATATCTTGATTTAAATTACATGACGGACAAGCAGCTCAAGCCAAGCTTAATTCAAGCACTTATTCCTATTCTATTTTTAATATCACTTTTAGGTCTTAATGTTTATCTTTTTGGAGATGGCGCATTGGATGGCTCTAATCAAATTGCATTAATATTAGCAGCAGGGGTAGCCGCAATAGTTGCCTTAAAAGTTGGCTTTAAATGGGAGACTATGCTTGATGGCATAGTCAGCAGTATTAGTTCTGCCATGTCATCCATATTGATTTTGTTATTGATTGGTTCGTTGGCTGGTACTTGGTTGTTAAGTGGCATTGTGCCATCAATGATCTATTATGGGTTGAATATCCTAAATCCTACGATTTTCTTATTTGCTGCTTGTGTGGTGAGTGCAATTGTTTCCGTTGCTACGGGTAGTTCATGGAGTACTATTGCTACTTTAGGACTTGCATTGTTAGGAATAGGACAAACTTTAGGTTTAGGAGAAGGGGTAGTGGCTGGCGCTATTATTTCAGGTGCTTACTTTGGAGATAAGATGTCTCCTTTGAGTGATACGACCAATTTAGCACCTGCAATGGCAGGAACAGATTTGTTTACTCATATCCGCTATATGGCTTATACAACCATTCCTTCTATAATCATTACTTTAATTATCTTTTTGGTATTAGGCTTCATGAATAATTCCGAGTCAGATATCGAACAAGTAGGATTGGTTCAGGCTGCCATTCAAGATCGATTCAATATCAATTTGTGGCTTTTCCTAGTCCCTGCAGCAGTGATTTTTATGATTGTTAAAAAGATTTCAGCAATTCCAGCTCTTTTGGTTGGTTCGTTATTAGGCGGTGTCTTTGCAATTATTTTTCAACCGCAAGTAATTGAAATTATAGCGGGTGGTGGCGCCAACTTTTTTGAGCAATCTTATAAGGCAGTGATGTTGTCGATGTATGGTGATATAAGCGTAACTACCAATAATGAGATGGTGAATGAATTACTTTCAACTGGCGGAATGTCAGGTATGTTAAATACTATTTGGTTGATTGTATGTGCTATGGTTTTCGGAGGAGTGATGGAATCCACTAATATGTTAAGGGTAATTACCGCCTCTATCATCAAATTGGCAAATTCAACAGGTTCATTGGTGGCCTCAACTGCCGGAACTTGTGTGTTTTTCAATATTACTGCTTCAGATCAATATTTAGCCATAGTTGTACCGGGAAGAATGTTTGCTGAAACCTATAAAGAAAGAGGTTTAAAACCGGAGGTATTAAGTAGAACGTTGGAAGATTCGGGAACAGTAACCAGTGTGTTGATTCCATGGAATACTTGTGGAGCTACCCAATCATCTGTTTTAGGGGTTTCTACTTGGACATATGCTCCTTTTGCATTTTTTAATATCATCAGCCCATTTATGACGATTTTATTCGCATACTTAAACATTAAAATTAGAAGATTTACAGATAAAGCTTAATGGATTTTGTAAAAGAGATTTCGAAAGATGAGATCAATGAATTGCCCCTATGGAAGTTTGAAGGGGAGATTACATTGGTAGAGAAAGATGAAGACTGGGAAGAAGTAATTCCAAAATTATGGAAAGCGGATATTTTGGGGTTTGATACTGAAGCCAAGCCTGTCTTTAGGAAGGGGCAATATAATCCTGTTTCACTAATTCAATTGGCTACTGATGATGAAGTCTTTCTTATTCGGAATTTAATGTGTGGCTTTCACGGAGATTTGATTAGAATTTTTGAAGACCCCTCCATTATCAAAACGGGTGCTGCCATTCATGATGATTTGAAAGATTTACAAAAACTCAGGAAATTCAAACCTGCAGGATTTGAAGATATTGGATCCATAGCTAGAGGAAATGGAATGTTGCAAAGCGGAGCAAAAAATCTTACTGCCATATTTTTACAAAAAAGAATTTCCAAAGCCCAGCAAACTTCTAACTGGGAAAAAATAGAACTGACCCAAGCCCAAATTGATTATGCCGCTACGGATGCCTATTTGGGGTTAAAGGTTTATGAGGTATTTGAGAGGATAGGGTGGGTATGATGATTCGGCCTTGTTTTATAATTGAGTGGGATTATGCTATTGTGGTCTAACATAATCCCTTTCACCTTAATGCTTACGTTTAATCAAAGCTTTTTCAATATTTTCCAGCCCTTCTACAAACAATGTCATCTGCCCTATAATTTGAGACATTCTATCTGAATCGCCTAGACCTTTGATCTTATTATTTTTTACAAAGGTTTCTTTTATAGTATTCCATCGTTTGGCCTTATCTTCATCCAAATCGTCCATTAACTCCCCTAATTTTAATAGATTTGCCTCTGCATCGGAGGTTAAAGTTTGGGATTCATTTTGATAATGGTCTATCAATAATTGGTATACTTCCTTGTCTTCCAAAATAGGAACTACCTGGCTCATGAGTTTATTCATATCCCGATAAGATCCTTGTAATTTGAAAGGTGGCTCAACACGATAATCATCACTCATGGCTGCTGATTTGATATATTGTGCATTCACTTTCAATACGATATCGCGGATATACATCACTTTTCCCAAAACTTTCAAGCAATCCTGCACCTCCTGAGGAGATAGATTGCCCTCTATATCTGGAATGCTTGGTTCATCATTTTCAACATATTTTACCAACTTATACAGGTTCTCCAATCCATATTGGGTAATAGATTTTAAATATGTATTGGAAGTTAGACCATTTTCAATTAAGCTTAACCTAAATAAGTCAGCCCGATTGGAGGCAGTATCTCCCAAATTATAAATATCTGCCCTGTTGGATAGCATATCCGGAATCTGGAATTTATCACCACTCTCCGTATATGGGTTTCCTGCCATCACAATACAGAAGCGCTTTCCTCTAAAGTCGTAGGTTTTGGATTCATCATTAAATACCCCTTCAATTTTTCGCTGGCCATCAGCCAAAGAAATAAATTTCTGTAAAAATTCAGGATTACAATGCTGAATATCGTCTAAATAGAGCATTACATTATCGCTCATTTCAAATGCCAGGTTCAGTTTTTGTAATTCTTGTCTGGTAGCGGCATTACGTGCTTCACTTGGATCAACTGAAGTAATATCATGACCGATGGAAGGACCATTAATTTTCATGAAAATTAAACCCAATCGATCTGCTACATATTCCATGAGAGTGGTTTTACCATAACCCGGAGGAGAAATTAACAACAGCATCCCTGATCGATCCGTGCGTTTGTCGTTTCCATAGGCTCCCATTTGCTTGGCAAAATTGGCTCCAATCAAAGGGAAATAAACCTGATTGATCAGTTTATTTCTCACAAAAGAAGTAAGTACCTGAGTTTGGAACTCATGCAGTCTTAATGCACGCCTTTTTTGATCAATCAGATCATGCTTTAGTTTTTGCAATTCTTTATATCGAGGCTGTACATCTTGTACAAAGTGGGTTAAGCGATTGAAAAACTCATGGTAATTGAAATGATATGATTTTTCAGCTTTTTCATCATCCTGATCAGATTTACCTATGATGGTTTTCAGCTTTTCAATTTTTTCTATTCCTGAAACCGTCTGTACCTGTTTGCTGTCTGCGGCATCCGTCATAATAAAGCCTGCTACTTCATTGATAGTTCCTTCAGAAGCATCAAGTTTACTGTTTTCTAGGAAAGTAATCACCCATTGCTTACACAAATACCAGTTTTCAGCCGGATGCTCTTTTAATTCTTTTTGTGCATCCTTAAAGCTGAGGTCAGCATTTTTCGATTTCAGGTCTTTTTTAAAGGCTTTTAGAATATCAAAAGCTGCTTTATCCATCACAAAACCATCAGTTACCTGTTCCTCTGCTAAATAAATGGCAGCCTGTCGGGCATCTATTTTATGAAATAAATTATTTTCTTCCGCAAAATTTTTGATAGCCTGAGTTAGATTCTCAATTAGGTGAGTATGTTCTTTTGGATTAGTAAATGCTTGTTTTAACAAGTTTACAAAAACAAATTGTTTTTTGAAGTAAGTTTTCTTTTCCGTTTGGGTAAAATGCCAAAATAATTGAGCCAAAATTCTAACATCAGGAGAAAAACGTAAGAGTCCTAAATCGGTATGTTTTTGCTTTAAGGTTTTTAAAATTAATAAGGCATCATGATCGTGTACGCCTTTTACATAACCTTCTCCATAGTTGGCTGCAGTATATTGTTCAATTTCTGCTTTCATCTCAAGGTCAGTATATTTTTTCTGCTGATCTAATGAGTGAAATAGCTGCCATGCCAGGTATTCAGTGCGATTTACATTTTTGTTTTCAGAAGGCAATTCCTGCTCCCAAACATCTTTTAAATCGTGAATATTTGTTGCATCTATTGCTTCATAATAGGAAGTACCTGTCAGGTGATAAAAATACTTTTTATCTTTAATTACCAATGTTAAATCCAGCTTTTGATTATTTACGGCAAAGCGGTATTCTCCCAATTTGATGACGTTATTACCATCTTCAAAAAGCTCTTTTTTATCTTTTAATGCCCTTATGGCTTCTTGCTGTAGCACTTGAAGTTGATTGAGTAAATCTTCTGATTTAGCTGAATCTCCGAGTTTTTCTAATTGTTCTGCTACATCACGGACTTTAGTAATCATTAAATCAGAAGCGAAATAGCCGTTTATTTCAATTTCTGTTTCAAAGCTTGCTGCTCGTGATTTAATGCCTTTTAAAATGCGTTCTGCAGAGCCGAATAAGGAATTGGTTCTTTTATTTCTGGCCTCAGTAAGGTTTACTTTTTTTGATTCAAAAGCAGCATAGACGGACTCCCTTTTTATACTTATTTTATCTATAAATTCATCAAAATCTACAAAACGGCTCTCCAGTTCTTCCAATTGAATGGATAATTTGGTGAGGTATTCATCACATTTTTGCGGATCAGTTGCCAAGTCAAGATAGTTTACAATAGACTGCTCAAACAGTGTCATCTGTGCTTGGAAATCGGCCGTAGCTTCACGCTCGCCCAATTGTTTGCGCTTGTTATTGAGCGCCACCCTTTGCTGGTTGAGTTGTGCGAAAATCTGTGAGATACTCTCAATAATTTGAGTGGAATGAGCTGTGTCTTCTACTTTTAGGTTGTTTACTATATCGATGAGCAATTCCAATTGTAGAGAGAGCTCATCAAACTCCTTTTCCAATGCTTTGGCATCTATAACTTTTGTGAGTTCTTGCACCGACTCCACCAACCTATTCATCTGCTTTTGGTAATAGTCGAGGGCATTATCCTGCAATAAGAATTGCACACAAGCCTCAGAAAGTTCATCTGATCTTTCAGCTATCTGCGCTTCCATTTCTTCTACAACTTCCAAATCGATATAGCGCAGGTTTTTTAAGCCTATTATTTCACCTCTAATGCTTCTCATTTCCGAGAGAAGGGAAACATACTGTTCTAGGGTGTCATAATTAGCTCTACGTGTATCAAATAATATTTTTTCTACTTTGGCTTTGGTGGCAGCCAGTGTATCATTGGTTTTCTTACGGATTTCTACTACTTTTTCAAATTCATCAATAGCAGAAATCGCAATTTCTTTCACAGCTTTAATAGGTTGGTTTAAACCTTGAGGCGAATCGCTTTTGAGCCAGAAATAACCATCTAAAATTCCCTGACTTCTTTTTTCGATATCTTCATATAACCCATTATAGCTATCCTCTTTATTCAGTAAAACTATCAATTCCTGAATTTCCGCCATGGCATTCACAATTTGGCGGTTACCTATTTTGTAAAGCTCGTGGTCTTTAAACTCATCATTAGGAATTAATTCTTTTGTATAAGGAGTTTGCCAGATCTGGATTAAATGAGTTTTGCCGGGCTCTTTTTCGGTATTGAAATAACACATTTCCCCATCTGAAAATAGCGTATAGCCATTACAGAAAATAGGGGTTTTTACAGTTTGTTCAATTACATTATAAGAGAGAATAACAAAATCATGGTTCTTCTCTTCATAGAATACGAAAAGGTAATCTTCTCCATTGGGAGACTGAATTTTTCTCAGGAATTTAACGCCTTCTATTTTTCGATCGAATATTTTATTTTCACCAGTTTGCAGATAATAACCATTGGATAAGATAATACCTTGCTCATCTGGCAAAAGAATTCCTGCATCTTTCAGTGTATCAACTCTTACTACTTTTTTAACCCTATAGTTAAATATGAAATAGCGATCGCTTTCCAGATAAGGCTTGATTTTAAGCAATACCAAATTACCTAAGTCGCAATAAGAAATTTCAGCATCATCTAAAGATTGATCTCTTTGTTCTACATCTTCACTGTAAATACCTTCTCCATCATCGGTATTATCCTCAATTTTAATAGTTAGGTTTCCACCGACTGTTTCAACAAAAACCTTATCGGCAACAGAAACATGAGGGTTTTTACCAATTCGTTGCATGTCACGAGTAGCTTGCACCCATTTAAACTCATGTTGGTCAGGGAATTTTACTTCTGCAGCACTTCGTGAATCCACAAAGGTCAGTTTTTCATCCTCTATTAACCACTTATAAGCTTTTATATCGGTTGGGCTTTCAGATAATTGGAATACCATATATAAAAAACCACCTTTCTTGTAAAAGCGGGAAAACTGGGTGTTCCTATAGAATTTATAAAGATTCTGAAGCTCTTCAGAGAAGTTCCCATCCTTTAAAATATCAGAAGCAATTGGATGAAATTCATTGTTTTCAAACCGAAAAACACTGAAAACATCATCAATTTCAAGAATTGATTTAAGGCCTAATCGAACATTATATCCAAACAAACAAAGATTGCCGAGAGAAACGATGTCTCGTGCTAGACAATTATGCTCAGTTTTGATACGCACATTGGAGAGCAGTTTAAACTCCACTGCTCCAAATATTTTTTGACGTTCTTTATTTAATTTCTGGAGTCTGTCTACCAGATTTACCCGCTGTTCCTGGAGTCGGTTTTGTATAATCTCGTAGGTGCCTCTTTCAATAGTATTATCCATAATCGGTTAAATCCCTTATGCTAAATGATGACTTGATTTTTGGCTCATGCTAGAATCATTTTTGCCGCTGACTTCGAAAGGAAGTCAGCGTAAAATGATTTGCTATTTTATAAAAGCCTTTTAAAACTAAGCTGGTATATGCTTAATTTATTTTAGCTTTTTCTGGTCTATGCCCATGCCACTTACAAACTTGCTTATGTTGGATAAAAAGCTTTTGTCTTCATCCGTAGCTTTCATTTGTACACGAGCAATTAAGGCCGCAATAGACAGATTTTTGATATCTTCCGAGGTTATACCGTACTTGGTTGCCATGCTTTTTACCTTTTCAATTAAATCAGGTTGGATGTCATCTTCACCATTTCCCCCTAATAAAGCATCTTTAAAATTTGTAATGGTGTTGGAATTTTCCACTAATTTATCAATTCCTTTTCCATTAGAAACTTGCTTAATCAGATTGTCAAAGAAGGTATTGTCACCACCAACGATATCGATTTTAGCAGTCTTGAATGCTTCAGCCAATACTTTAGCCTGTGCATCTGCAATATCTTTTTGGATGCCAATTTCAGCCAATTGTACTTCTTTCTCTTTGTTGAGTTTCAATCTGAATTCTTCGTGCTCTTTACCAGCATCATTTAACTGCTTCATAGCACCTGCTTTTTCCTGGATACCTTTTGCTTCAGCAATAGCTTTCTCCTGGATAACGCTTGCTTCTGCCAATCCTTCTTTCCTCTTAGCTTCGGCAATTTTTTCTATTACGATGGCATCCACTGTACCCTGTCTTTCGTTGGCATCTGCCTTAGCATGCATTACCTGTGCTTCAGACATTCCAATAGTAGCTTCTTCTTTAGCTTTGGCTTCTGCAATAATTTTTCTTGCATCTGCTTCCATATCGGCAGCATCCTTTTTGGCACCAGCTTCAATAATCACTTTTTGTGCATCAAATTTTGCTGCCTTTTCCCTTGATTCAGCAGCTTTTACATCTTCAATTAAAGCTTGCTCAGCTTCTAAATTGGCTTTTATTAATGCTACATCTTTCGATCTATTAGCTTCTTTAAGAGCTACCACATCTTTTATTTTTTCTTGCTCTTCAACCACAGTTTTCTCCATTACCACTCTCTCACGGATGGCATCCTGAATATTCCTCTTCTCAATTTCAACAGCTTTTTCTTTTTCAATCTGAGCTAGAGAAACTACTCTTTCTCTTTCAGTAGCTTCAATATCTCGGTCTTTTTGAACCCTTTCGGTTTCAACTGCCTCTGCTCTTTCTTTATTTTTAGCAGCAATAATTACCTGACGAAGTTTGTTTTCTAATTGAATTTCCAATTGTTCATCCGTTCTGATGCGTACTTCCTCAGATTTCAATCTTTCCTGTGAACTTACGGTGTCAATTTCAGCTTGTTCACGAGCGACAATTGTTTCAATTTCCCTACGCTGTGATTCTTCTTTCTCTTTCTGTTGCTTTTCAAGCTCTAATATGGCTTCCCGAGCTTCAACATCCTGCTTCTTAATTGTTTTCTCCTCATCTCTACGGATTAAGTTTGATTTAATTTTTTGTGCAGCAGTTAATTCTGTAATCTTCTTAATACCTTCAGCATCTAGGATATTGTCAGGATCAAGGTTCTCAACCTTAGTTTGCTCTAAATAATCAATGGCACAATCATCCAATACATAGCCATTTAAATCTGTACCGATAATATCGATGATTTCATTTCTAAATTCTCTTCTGGCTTCATATAATTCTATGAATTCAAACTTTTTACCAACACTTTTTAGTGCTTCGGAGAATTTAGCTTCAAAAAGACTTTCCAGTGTTTCGTGATCGGAAGCCCTTGCGCAGCCAATAGTTTGAGCAACATTCACAATATCTTGAACAGATTTATTCACCCTTACAAAGAAGGCTACTTTTATATCTGCTCGCATATTATCCTTACAGATCAACCCGTCTTTTGTCATTCTGGAGATTTCCAGCTTTTTCACGGAGATATCCATAATTTCCTCTTTATGGAGTATAGGAATTACCATACCTGCATTAAAGAAAATTTTCACTCCGCCTTGACCGGTACGAACGAGTACCCTTCCCTGGCTTACCTTTTTATACATTGAGATGAGCCATATTCCAAGCCCAAATAATACTACCACACCAACTGTGGCTACAGTGTAAAATGATTCTATCATAAGATTTAAGTTTAAATTATAGTTGATATTTTTGTGCAAGAAAATATTTCTTGTCGGGTGACTCTTCTAGAATGATGACTGTTTCATTATAGGCTACTAATTGATCATCAATGGATTTGGCATATACTTTTATGACATCTCCATTTACCTGGATTTCTAGTTGTCCAATCTTATCGTAACCAATAGGTGAGAGCACTTTTCCAGTTTTACCTATAAAGTCTATTGCTACTTCTCCTTTGTGATTAAACTCAGCATAAAGCTTAACAAATGGTTTAGCCACTATTTTGGTGATTAGCATACTCACTATTAAGCCGGGTATGTAAAGTAAAAAGCCGAAAATATTATCCTCAATGCCAAATAGAGCGGTTATGTTTACATTGAACAGCCACATACAGAATACTACTATGGTGATAATAAACATAACTGGTAATTCGCCTATGTAAAAGAATGCCAAAAATGAATTCCAAAATCCTGAACCTTCAATATCACCGGCATCAATGGCTCCTGAATCGGTATTTAAATCAGCATCTGCATCAGCAAAATTTATATCAAAGCCTGTAAAGATGATCAATAACCAATACAGAACCATTAAAACGGCCAATAAGGTTAAGATGAAGTTAGCAGGTGCTAATGCGATATTTATTAAGTTTTCCATAGTTTACAATTAATAATATAGATTCAGGTGTAATTATGAGTTTAAGCTCTTTTTTTGAGCTTAAATGAACATCCTGTGAAGCTTTATATTCCTAATTGTTTTTTCATTTGAGCTAATTCATCTTCTACTGAAATATTTTCTAGGGCTTTATTCATTTTTTCCTCATTGGTTTCGCTGGCATCTGCCATTTCACCATAAGCTTGAGCTAATGCTTCATCCTGCATTACCTTACTTTTCATTCTTTCCAACATAGAAACTACACTATGGCTATCCATATTAGTCATTTGCTTATTGATTTTCTTTGTAGCACTGCTGACTTTAACTCGGGCTTTAAGTGTACTTAATTCATTTTCCCATTGCTTGATTCCAGCTTTTATGCTGCTAACATTCTTTTCTAAGGTAGCTACCTGCTTTTCCAAATTAGCTACATCATCTTTCATTAATAGAATATCTTTAGTCAGTTGTGCTTTTCTTTTTAGGTTTTCTTTTACAAAATTGTCCGCTTCTGCACTATCAATTTCACCTTGCTGTGCTTTTTTTAACAATAAGACAGATTTGTTTTGGAGGTCTTCCTCCGTTTCTTTCGTTTCATTAAGCTCTCTAGTCCTTTTAATATGCATAGCTTTTACTTCAGCTAATGACCGCATAGCGACATCCTGATTTTCGCGCATATCCCTAAGCCCTTGCTCTACCATTTTGATAGGGTCTTCTAATTTATCTACTGCTGAATTGGTTTCAGCTTGTCCGATTTTAAATAGTCTTCTGAGTACATTCATGTGTTTATAGTTTATATTTAATTTAATTTTTTGAAAATGAAACAAGCTCATCGGAAAATTCTGATAGTAATAATCCCAATGAGTTAATAGTGCTTTCCAATTCTTTCAGGTCTAAGGTTTCTACTTGTAAAGTATTTCTAAAAATTACTTTTTCACCTTTCTCATCTAGCACAAAAGCACCATGAACAATATCCCTATTTTTGATCAGTAACTGTTTATAAATACTGCCTTCATCTTTTACTTCAAATAAGAATTGCTCAATTATCACAATCGGTGAGGCAACTCCAATCACCATGTTTTTTACACCTAATTCTTCGTTTTCAACTACTAACAAACTATCCGATTCGCTTTCATAAAGTATGACTGATTCAAGTTCCAAAACAAATTCTTTAACTTTTTTGAAATGTGGTTCCATTAAGGTTTTGTTTTTATATTTAAAATTGATTTAGCAATTAAACGATAGCACAATATCCATAAATGTTTTTATATTTGCAAATAATATTTGCAAATTATGTTAATTTTATTTGCAAAGTATTGTTATTAAAATTATTGGAATATGTCAAAATACGGTGAAAATATAAAAAAAATACGTAGTGTAAGAGGATTAACTCAATCTCAATTGGCAGATTTAATTGATGTTAGTAGAGGTGTGATAAGTTCGTATGAAGAGGGGAGAGCAGAGCCAAAAATTGAAACTATTATTAAAACAGCTGAAATTTTTCAGCTCACCATTGATGCTTTATTAAAGCAAAATGTAACCGTGAATCAGCTTAGCGGATTTGAATTACCTGAGATTTTGGATGATAAAAAGCACAAGGGGAGCTCTAATAGAAATGATGACTTCTATAATTTTTTTCCAGCGGATGTAATTATTAAAAAAGCATTCGATTTAAATGAAAATTCTTATTGTGACCGCCATGATTTGATATTTGGATTGAATGAACAGCCGGTCAAGGATAAGTTATTTGTCATTGAATTAAAAAGTGAAAATGTAATGGGTAAGATCACCCAGATTACCGAAGATTTCATTTTTTTGAATAAAAATAAAATTCAGCTTTCTGATATTAAAAATAGTATAAAAGTAATCGGAATCTATCAACCCATAAAAGAAACTACTCCTTTAGAAACACGATTATCTGCAATGGAAAAAAGGATAAAGCAATTGGAAGATAAATTATCAAATAAATAATATCATATCAATTTATTAGTCTATTAGGTACTTTCCATCAATTTAAACAATTAACAATAGTTGTTATACTAACAATTTGTTTACTTTGTAGTTAAATTAGTGGAAGGAATTAAAATATGGAAATCTCAACTAAAAATTTTCAACAGTATTGTAATAGTTTAGTCGCTTATAAGCGAAGAAAGACGATTCCAGTAAAGATCGGTGATGTAACAATTGGAGGGGATAACCCTATTGTTCTACAATCGATGACCACTATTGATACCATGGACACGGAAGGTTCTATTGAGCAGTCTATAAGAATGATTGAGGCTGGTTGTCAGCTAGTAAGAATTACTGCTCCTTCCATTAAAGAGGCAGAAAACCTGAGAGCTATTAAAGAAGGCTTAAAAAAGAGAGGTTACAACACACCTTTGGTAGCCGATATCCATTTCACGCCTAATGCAGCTGAATTAGCTGCTAAAATAGTGGAGAAAGTAAGGGTAAATCCTGGTAACTATGCCGATAAAAAGAAATTTGAGAATATTGAATATACAGATGATAGCTATCAGGCCGAATTGGATCGAATTAAAAAACGATTCAAGCCATTAGTCAAAATCTGCAAAGAGCATGGTACTGCCATAAGAATTGGCACCAACCATGGTTCGCTATCGGATCGTATTATGAGCCGTTATGGGGATACACCTTTCGGAATGGTGGAATCTGCTTTGGAATTTATCAGAATCTGTGAGGAAATGGAATTTTACGATATAGTAGTTTCCATGAAATCAAGTAATCCTCAAGTAATGGTGCAAGCCTATCGATTATTGGTGCAAAAGCTGGATGAAGAGGGTTTGAAACCGTATCCATTGCACTTAGGCGTAACCGAAGCTGGTGAAGCTGAAGACGGTAGAATTAAAAGTTCTGTGGGTATTGGAACTTTGCTTGAAGATGGTTTAGGGGATACTATCAGAGTTTCTTTAACAGAAGAGCCTGAGGAAGAAATTCCAGTTGCTAAGGTATTAGCAGATCGTTATAGCGATAGAGCAGTACATGATGAAATCCCATTTATTGATAATTGTCTGTTCAATCCTTATGAATATGAAAAAAGAAGCAGCAGAAGAACGGCTAACATAGGAGGGAAGGAAGTCCCCATTGTAATGGCTGATTTTTCTTTAAAACAGAATATTACACCGGCTTCATTTTTCGGAGTTGGCTATAATTACTCAGTTCCTTTAGATAAATGGTCTATCTCTGACTTTGCTTGTGACTATATTTTCACGAATGATAAAACTGTAGATTTTGAAATTCCCGGCACATTGGGGATAGTACATTCTCATAAAACTTGGCTTTTGGAAAAAGATAAACAAAGAAGATTCCCTTTTATCAATCCAAAAGACTATTTATCAGATGTTGAATTGCATCCAAAGTTAAACTTCATATACGCTATTCTATTAGATTTATCGGATGCGTTTATAGCAAAATTAAAAAATGACCCAACAGCAGTATTATTAATTGATACTTACAATAAACATGGCATGGCAGAGCAACGAAGGTTGTTCATGGAGTTGATGCAAAAAGCTTGTGATGTGCCAGTGGTAATTGGTAGAGCCTATCAAGATTTGTCATTAGAAAAATTGCAATTATATGCTGCCACTGATATGGGTGGTTTGCTAATTGATGGATTCGGAGATGGGGTATTTATTGCAGCAGAGAATTGTGGTGGAGATAAAGCCATAAACGAAACTGCTTTTAATATTTTGCAAGCTAGTAGAACGAGAATTTCCAAAACTGAATATATCTCATGTCCTTCATGTGGTAGAACCTTATTCGATTTGCAGGAAACCACCGCTATGATCAGAAATAGAACTAATCATTTGAAAGGTGTGAAAATTGGCATTATGGGCTGTATTGTAAACGGGCCAGGGGAGATGGCTGATGCAGATTACGGCTATGTAGGCTCAGGAAAAGGTAAAATTACTTTGTACAAAGGACAAGAAGTAATGAAAAGGGGAGTACCTTCTGAGAAAGCAGTGGATGAATTAATCGAAATAATCAGAAAAGATGGTAAATGGTTGGAGCCAGAAACTATTTAGTTTGATTAGTGTTTAGTATTTAAATTATTGATTTATGAAAGAGCAGCGAGATTTAGCGGATTTGAATAGAGATACATCTTCAGATTGGAAAAGTTATTTTCAATTAGGTGGTATACTTGGTTATTTTAAAAGATTATTTGGGAAAAAAGATCCAAATGCACCAAGCAATTTCAATTTAAAGATGATGCATGGCATCAATAAGATATCTATTGTGATGTTCCTTATTGCAGTAATCGTGATGGTTACAAGGGCAATTATGCGATCTTAATAATCACTAAGTTTTTTTTGTTTTCTCCCAATGAATATCGAGGAATTTAGAAATTTCTGCATTCAAAAATATGGTGTAACTGAAGAGTTTCCCTTCGATGAGCATACATTGGTTTTTAAGGTAATGGGTAAAATTTTTGCTTTGGTAGATGTTGATTTGTTTGAGAGCGTAAATTTGAAATGTGACCCTGAGGAGGCTATTAAATTACGTGAGAAATATGAATCTGTGACAGCAGGCTATCATATGAATAAAAAGCATTGGAACACTATAGAGTTTAATGGAAGTTTATCGGATAATGAGATTTTTCATTGGGTTAACCACAGTTACGACTTAGTGGTATCTAAATTGCCAAAGATGCTTAAAGAGGAAGTAAATCAAAATAAGTAGAATTCTACCCTTCTGTTAAGTTCTCTACCTTCAAATTCATCATCGTTAGTTGCAATTGGTCTTTCTTTGCCTTCGCAACTAACTTCTATTCTGTATTGATTAATGCCTCTTGATACTAATGCGTCCTTTACAATATTTGCTCTATTACAAGAAAGATCAATATTAACATCTTCACCCCCAATAGCATCAGTATGCCCTTCTAATAATATTTTTAATTGAGGGTTCTTTTCTAGTTCATCACTTATATTGTCTAACAGGCCATTGAACTTACCTTGTAATTTGTCTGAATCAAATTTGAAATATATATTTCTATTGATTCTTTGTCCTTTTCCACCAGCATCAATAAGCATTATATCATCATCATCTCCACCTAATCCTAGTTTGCTTCCGATTTGTGCTAAAAACCCTTGATTATTTCTTTCTTTTTCCTTTACATAGTCAATCTCATGATCAATTGTTATAGATTCAGGCTGAGCATTAATGGCAATCATAGATTGTTCATTATTTGTTGGAGTAGAAATAGAATCTGCCTCTTTCTCCACTACATTATTTTCAGCAACAACTTTTTCAACTTGTGGAGCTTGAATTATTTCTTCTACTGGTTTTTGAGGTTGTTCTTTTTGTTTGTTTTGATCTCTTGCTTTAATTATCTTTTCTTTTATCTCATCAGATAATGTGGCTCTCCAAATATTTCTATTTTGAGAACCTGCAGGGTATGAGTCATAATAAAGATAGTTGAAGCTTGGGTCAACGGATACAAATGTTTCTTCATATTTTGTGTTGATAACATTACCTAGATTCTCAGGTTCTGTCCATTCATCCCAACCATCCCCAATTCGATGAGTCATAAATAAATCAGCTGAACCTTCACCACCATGTCCATAACTTGCAAAAAATAGTGTGTTTCCATCAATGGTTAAAAATGGAGCAAAATCTGCCTCCTTAGAATTGATAGTTTTTCCCATGCTCATAGGAGTGCTAAATGTTTTAGAACTTTCTTGGTAAACGCTGTAATATAAATCCTGATTTCCTTCTGAATCTTTTCTTTCTACAGCCATTAAAATTACATTGTATTTGAAATTGTAGTCATAATCAACATAGGGATTGTTATTATAAAATCCATCAATAGGTAATTCTTTTGGATCTTTACTGCCTTTACTAAAAAGTGCTAATTCAGATCTAATACCTTTGTACTTTGAATTAACAAAAATAAGGGAGTCATCATTTTTGCTAGCTCTTACTAAATCATTTGCTTTTTTATCATTATAATTATCCCCTAAATTTTTTGGCTTAGTCCATACCCCACGAGGATCAAATTCACTTACCCAAACATCTTGAAAGTCTTTATCACCCCTAATGTTTTCTGGATGAAACCTTCTATTGATATATAATTTTTTACCATCATCTGAAATAATTGGTCTAACATCCTGTGTTTTGCTATTAACATCTCCAGGAATCCCTTCAGTGGTTATTTTATCTTGTGCTTTTGCAGTAAGCGTAAGTAGGAAGAATAAAAGTGGTAAAATTGCTCTCAATTATGACTTTGTTTTGAAGTTTTGAGTGAACATGCTAGAAATAGTGAATCAAATAATAAAAAAAACGAAAAATATTGAGAAGAGACAAGCTTTTTCGATTAAATGCATATAATCGTATATGAATTTTAAAATTTGTTTGTAATGACACACGCTTTTTATGTTTTTGTATAATTCTTATAAGGTATACTTAATTTTATATTTTAAATTCTTGAGGGAAATAGGTTAAACTATATGAAAAGATAATTTCTATTTCAATAAATATATTTTAAATTGCACTTTATTGATAATATGTGTTATGAAAATCTTACAATCCATCTTATTTTTACCTTTTATATTTTTGATAAATCAAGGAATAATGGCTCAAGATAAATTACTATATTTGGCACTTGGAGATTCTTATACTATTGGGGAGTCGGTGGATTCTAAAGATACATGGCCTAAATTATTAAGTGAGAAACTGACAAAAAGAGGTATTGAGGTTCATCTAGATAAAATTATTGCAACAACAGGATGGACTACAGATGAATTGTTAGCTGCAATGGACTATGATTCTTCATTAAATAGTTCTAAATATGATTTAGTTAGCCTCCTAATTGGTGTTAATAATCAATATAGAGGATACGGCATCAAACAATATCAGGAGGAATTTGAAATACTTTTAAAAAGAGCGATTAGTTTAGCTGGGAATAAAGTAAACCAGGTGTTTGTGGTAAGTATCCCAGATTACGGGGTAACACCTTTCGCTGAGGAAAACAATAAGAATTCTGATTTAATTGCACAGGAATTAGGTATTTATAATAGTATTGCTAAAAACATCTCACATCAATATGGTGTTAGATTTTTTGATATCACTCCAATTTCATTGAAAGCAATATGGGATGAAGATTATTTAGCCAAAGATAAATTGCATCCTTCTGGCAAAATGTATACTGAGTGGGCAGAATACATAGAACCAGGAGTTTTTCAACTATTAAAAGATTAATGAAAAAGCACATTCATTTATATATAATAATAATACTTGTTTTTACTGCATGTAAAGATAAAATGGTATGTGCTGCATTTCAGAGTAGTTATATATTAGATGAAGAACAGCAGAAAAAGAGATTTTCCTTATTTGAAGGGGATTCACTTGTTTTGACGGCCTCTGCTTCTAACAGTAATTATAAAACCAATATTTACGGAATTTCTGAGAAGAAATACGGTTACTGGAAAGAGCAAGGTTTATTGAAAGTAAAGCAAAGAGAAAAATATAGTGAAGAGGTAGATTCTCTGTTGGATGTAAGGAAAAATGGCATTCCTGAAATGGCAGAGGGAGGGGAGCCACAAGTAAAATCACCATTTACGCCTGAGTTAGATTCAGCACAAGTAGCACAAGGCGAAGATGCTTGGGATAATACGAAGAGATTTAAGTACAATGTCGATTTTGTTAATTACATGTTGCTAGTAGGGAATGATGTTTTGAAACAACAAGCTGCAGATCGAGATTCAGCTGAAGCCAAAGCGCAAAGAAATGAGCTTAATCAAGAAAGTGATTCAACTTCAAGTGAGAAAAGAGGTTTTATGAAGAGGTTATTTGGTGGTAAAGATAAATCCAAAGGAGCTCAAGATACTGAATTGGAAGAGTCTGCTTCAAAACCTGAAGAATAAAAAAAAAGCCATTTCAATTTGAAATAGCTTTCTACAAATAAATCTCATTATTCTATCAATTACCTTCCTTCTTCGTGCATTAAAGAAGATCTTTTCAATGCTTTTAAAATTAAATAAAGAACAATTGAAATTGCTGCAGCTATAATTAAATAGATATTAAATTCTTGTGTGCCTTTCAATAATTCTGCCACTACATCAAAAGCACAAAAAATTAGAAAAATAGCAGCGAAACCATTTTTCTCCTTCTTCAAAACCTTTTTCCAGCTGAATGATATATTTGGCTTTATAAAGTTTTTAAATGAGGGAATGAAGGCTGGAGTTTTTTCAGCCCATGAGGTATAAACTTCTTTGAATTTTCTTCTTAAGAATTGTTCCTCAGCAAACATAATTCTTTCATAATACACCCAATAGAACAGGACAAAAGCTATTATAAACCAGATATTTTCTGTAACCAATGCAGGTCCCAACCACATAAAAAAGTTCCCTACGTATAAGGGATGCCGAACGGTTGAATAAATACCTGTCGTGTTGAGGGTGTCAGCCACTTGCTCACCAGTATTTCTGCCTGAAGTATTTTTTGGTGTATGTCCTACTGTGTAAGCTCTAATATATTGACCAAATAAACTTACTGCAATACAAAATATTAAGAAGTAGTTTTTGATTTGAGGATCTTGAATGATAAATAATTCGGGATTTAATGCTGCATAAACATAAATGCCCATTCCGATAAATAAAATAATAACAGGTAAAGTACCTCTATATTTGAAAAGCCAAACGCCTTGTTGTTCAAATTCTTCCTGTAACGCCATTAATTATAAAGTTCAATTTAAAAAGCTGCAAATTAACTATTATAAAAGCAAATTATTAAGCTAAATCTGATTAAATATACCACTCAATTAAAAAATTGTGATTTTAGTGTAATACCAGAAGTTAAAATCGGATTAATGGTGTAATTTGAAATCCAAAACGTAAATATCTTTAAAATGAAAAATATCTATTCTGTTTTAATTCTTATTGTTTTATTTAGTTCATCGATTTCAGCACAAGATGCACAATTCCCAATAGTTAAGGGATTTGGAGGTATTTATGAAATTGATAATGTTGTTGAACAGTTAGAAGCAGGTAAGGAGGTAAAAATAATCGTGGAACTTGTATCAGGTAATGAGACCCCTGAAGAACATTCTTTTTGGGTGAATAATATTGCTCGCTTAATGAATTTGCACGGTATTGAAGGTGTCTCTCCTTCTGATTTGCATGTAAAAGTGATAGTCCATGGTCCTGCTGTTTTTGATTTGCTTTCTCATGGTAATTATTTCGAGAAATATAGAATTGCAAAGAATCCAAATATCCCCTTATGGGAAGCTCTAAACGAAGCTGGCGCAAATGTGATTATTTGTGGTCAATCGTTAGTTGCAAGGGACTTAGGAAGAAATGAGATTTGGGAAAAAACTGAAGTTGCAACATCGGCTTTAACAACTATCACAAAAAATGTAGCGGATGGGTATGTATTACTGAAGTTTTGAGGTGATTAGGTGTTGAAGTGTGGATGTATTTGATTTGAATCGTCCTAAAAAAGTTTACAGATTTAACCAATAAGTCAATTTCAATACCAAAGCCCTGTTTTTGGTATTATCACCTGGAATAAAATCAACTGGTCCACTAGGAGCAAAGTTTTCTGTATATACCAAGAAAATGTCGGAAGCTGGTGCAAATCTCCACTGAAAGCGCAGATTGTAATTCACATTATCAAATCGGTTGTTATACTGTGCGAAGCCAGTAAAAAAGACGGCATCGGTCATCGTTAGATCTAGTCTTGGTCCAATCAAATAGAAATTAGCTGATCCGAAACCCTCGGCTAGCTGTATGGAGTTGTAATCGTAGCGCACAGAAAAGGAACCATAGGGTTGAAATCGATAGCCTATATTTCCATTCAAATTAAATCTGTTTCCATTATAAAAGCCACCATAGCTAGTATTGACATCATAATTCAATAATGATCTCCGGTCAGAGGTGTAATTAGCTTGCACTACATTCCATTCATATTCTGTCCCTTGCAACAATAAACTATCATTAAATGGAGTAATGGGGCTAAAATCAAAAAACATATATTCATAATTTCTCCTTAGGTTAAGCGAAGCTGAGGAGGTATTAGTAAAATTGAAATTATGAGAAAGACTAAATGATTGATCAGTTATTCTACTAAAATCTGAATTTGTAGTGTAGGAAATATCAAAACTTACACTGTGGTTAATAATTTTATCATTTTCAGGATAGAAAATATAGCTTGGACTGAAGGAACCCTGATTATAGCCTACTCGTGGAGCAAATCCCATTTCAGCATTGAAACCATCGCCTATTGCTGTATGTACCCATCTCACGGAATAATTTCTTCTCTGATAGCGTATAAAGGCACCATGATTATAGGTTCCTTCTTGATTCCAATTATCAAAAGAGCGTTGATAGTAGAAATCTCCTGCCCAGCGAGTATCCTCTGTGAATAAATTGAATTCCGCCCCTAATACTCTGTTAAACAATTTATAACTGGTAATGGTGTCATTTCCTTGAATTTCTCTTCTAGCTACCTGAGGATTGTATTCGCTGATATCTTTCCCTTTCTCTACCCCTAAATTTTCTTTATTGGCAAATACAAAGGCTACATTTGAACGTTTCAAAATATTCTGTTGGAGTGCAACCACACTATAATTTTGATAGGGGAGTTGTAAGTCATCGCGTTTATCAGTTAGCATATTCAAAACGCCTATTCGCAATTTTTCATTTAGTTTACCGCTCATTCTGGCACCTCCTAAAATCGGAACTTGCTCAGAACGGCCTAAGGTATCGGTGGTAATTCCGATTCTTCTGGAGAAAAAGGCTCTTGATTGAGGAAAACCAAATTTGCTAAAGAGATCGGCATTTTCAAGAAAAAATTGTCTTCGCTCTGGAAATTGTACTTCAAAACGGCTAAGATTTATTACCTGCTGGTCAACTTCTACTTGAGAGAAATCAGGGTTTACGGTTAAATCTAAATTTAGGGAAGGAGAGAGCCCAATTTTTGCGTCAAAGCCTGCATTGGCATTCAAACCTTTTTCTAATTCAGGATCAACAAAGTTTTTGTCATAATTGCCTAAAGCGTAAGGGATAAAGGAAATGTTTGTACCAGCAGGTGGTGGATTTTCAGGCCATAAAACCTGCCCTGAAAAAGTCAATGCAGAAGGTGTATATTGCTGTTCCACTGCTATCCAAGAACTCCTTTCATTTCTTTTTAAATGATTTCTGAAAAACTGCATATTCCAAGTCTTATTTTCATTGCTATAGCGAATGGATTTAAATGGAATGGCAATTTCTGCCACCCAGCGATCTTCATATCTTTTTACATTGGAATACCATTTATTGTCCCAGTCTTCATTCACATTCACCCCTTCATCTATTGTACCTTCTCTTTGTACTCCATAAGGTGTAATGCCAAAGGTAAAACCATTAGTAAAATCATTATATGGGTCTAGATAGATTGAGAAATTTTCGTTTAGTGGCCAATCCCAATCTCTTCTTAATGATTGCACTACATAACCGTCTTGTCCATCATAACAAGTTATGGCAAAATAGAAATTTTGCTCATCATAAGTCATTCTCACTTCAGATTCCATAGAAGCGGGGCGGTCATCATTTGGGATATTCATGTAGAAATTTGTTGCTATATTAGCTGTTTTCCAAATGTTTTCATTTAATTCACCATCCAAGACAATAGTTTCTTTTGTCCTTTGGAGGGTGTATTGGGTTTGCTGAGCTTGATTTTGAGCAGTTCCAAAATGTAGAAACCCTACGATAAGAAATATAAATATTGAAAATTGTAAAGCTGTTTTCATTGGATGCAATACTACTAAAAGAAATGATGTATTCGTAATGAAATTTTACGAGTGGATTTAACGCTTTCTGTTACTAGTCCTTTTTACAATGCTTTTAATTACTTCATCAATTTCATGGGATGAGCTCAAGGCATTTTTTAAAAGAAATGAGCACTCCTCATCAATTTCATTAATATGTTTTAAATACTTTTCTTCCAACCTATGAATAATCCCCATCATTCTGGTTAGTGGCTCACGTACCAAATGAGATTGTTCCCAAGCTATTTCTTTTAGCTGTTGATTTTGTGCTTCAATTTGACTGATGTAAGACTCTGTTTCTGTTAAATCGATTGCCATAAGTAAAATGGCATCTTTACCCTGAAAATCAATAAAATTACCATAGAGCTTAACTTGAATTTTATGACCGTTTTTTAGTTGGTGCTGATGAAGATTTCCGTTCTTTAAAATTTCATCTTCAGAAAGATGATGTTTTAATTTTTCCTTATCATAATCCTCATCAATATCTTGAATTTTCATAGTAGAAAATTCATTTTTAGAATAGCCATATTTATCCAGTGCTGAATTGTTGACTTCAAGAAAAGCACCTGTCTCTCTGTTAATGACCCATGTAGGTTGTGGATTCAATTGAAAAAGTTGCTGGTATCTTTTTACAGATAATTCCAATTGCTTATCAATGTGTTTACGTTCAAATGCATAGGTAATACTTTTCCTTAATCTTTTACTGTTCAGTTCATCTTTTAATATGTAATCTGTACAACCTAAAGTTAAAGCTTGAACAGCCACATGTATATCATCTTGGCCCGTCAAAATTATGATGGGTATATCTGAAGCTAAAATTAAGAGTTCCTTTAATAAATTATCTTTACTAATATCTGGTAAGCTCAAATCTAACAAAATGATTTTATAGGATTTTGTGCTATCATCCAGCAGAGTTTTTGCTTCCGTAAATTTACTGGCTATATCTAAATTTAATCTTGGGAATTCTTCTTGAAGAAAATCGGAAACTAATACTTGGTCACCTAAATTATCCTCTATTAATAGTATTTTAAGACCTTTATTGCTGGGTAATGTCATAAAGTGCTGTTTTCAATTAATGAATATGGCGTTATTGATGAAAGTATCATTATAATACTATATGTATTTAGTTTATGATTTTAGATGAGATTTATTGAAGTTGTTTGCTGATTGTAAAATGAAAAGTGGAGCCATGTCCTTCTTGACTTTCCAATTCAATCTGACCTAAATGGGTCTCCACAATTTTTTTACAGACTGCCAAGCCTATTCCGTGACTTTGTGAGTCTTCATTATGTACTTTTTGAAAAACTTTAAATACTCTTTCAAAATCTCTTTCTGAAATACCTATTCCATTATCTGCAACGGAAAAAATATAAAATAATTCATTTTCATTTGCCCTAATAATAATTTTAGGCTTAGCTTCAGAGCGATATTTTATGGCATTTTGTATAAGGTTTTGAATTAGTCTGCCAAATAGGATTGGATAAGCTTGAAGTGTCTTAATATTGTCTTTCACTACAATTTCTGCATGATGCTCTTCAATTAATGGGTTCAATGAAAATTTCAATTCGTCAATGGCATCTTCAACTTTAATTGTCTGTAGCTCTTCATTAAGTACTCCCGATCTTGAAAATTCCAATAAAGAATTGATGAGCTGATTCATTTTATCTCCAGCAGAAACAGCCATATCCATATATTTAACAAGTTTTTTATCTAATTGACCTGCTGATTTCTTCAATATTAATTCTAGAATATTCTTGATATTTCGTGCAGGCTCTTTTAAATCATGTGAAGTGATGTAGGCGAATTCTTCTAATGATTTATTCAACTCTGATAACTTACTGTTTTTCGACTTAAGAAGTTGATTTAAAGACTCAATTTGTTCTTCATAATCTTTTTTATGGCTGATTTCAGATTGAATAGAGAAAAAGCCAATAATTTTATCATCTCTGTTATACATAGGCTCACAAATAATACTGGTCCAATATTTATTACCTGATTTACTGTAGTTGACGATTTCCACCTCAAATCCTTCACAATTTGCAATGGCTCCCCTCATGATTTTAACAGTATTAGGATTTGTTTCTTCTCCTTGCAGGAAATCACCTGGTTTTTTGCCCATAACATAAGGTTCACTATATCCTGTTAATTTCAAGAAGGAATTATTCACATAATTTATTTTTCCTTCCAAATCCGTAATAATCACCACATTTCTTGTTTGCTGGGCTATCAGTGAAAGTTTATGAAGTTCAAATTCGAATTGAACTCTTTTTGAAATATCTGTAGTATTGGCAATAACTTGCTCGATCTTCCCCATATTATTATAGATGGCAGTTAACCTTACTTCAAGCCAAATTCTTTCTTTTTTTATATTAAACCCTTCTAATTGAATTTTACCAATTGAACCTCCAGCCGTTACTTTATTGAATGATTTTGTCCAGAGTTGTTTATGTTTTTTAGTAATTATGAGTTCAAATGGGTGCTTATTAATTAGATCATCTGGTTCAACGCCAATAATTGTTTTAACTGAAGGAGAAACGTATTCAAATTTCCCTTCCAAATCATGAACGCTAATGATTTCAATAGAATTATTTGTGATGATTTTTAATAATTCCAGCTGGGTTTCATTTTTTAAGTTTATGTTTTTGAGTTCTTGTTTTGATGATTTTAAGGCACTTCTTGCTTTGGAATACTCTGTTATTTCAATAAATGCTATGACAATGCCTTTTGTTTCGTCCTTGTTTTTGCGAAAAGGTGAAATTCTCATCATAAATCTTCGATCGTTTTGATCCTCAACCGCAGCTTCAATTGCCTGCTGAGTTTTATGAACTTCATTTATTTTCTCAACAATTTCAACTAATTGAATCTGGGATTTGAAATGACTAATATGCCTCCCAGTGTCTTGAGGCATTATATTCATGATTTCCTTAATAGCAGGAGTAAACCTTCTGATATTCAGTTCATCATCTAAGAAGAGGATTGGGATGTTCGTGCTTCTAATAAGGTTGTTTAAATCATTATTTGTATCCAACAACTCTTCCACTTTTTCTTGAAATTCTGCATTTACGGAGTATAATTCCTCATTTACAGACTCTAATTCTTCATTGGAGGTTTGTAATTCCTCATTTGAAGATTGTAATTCTTCATTACTTGATTCTAATTCCTCTATTGTGGCTTGTAAATTTTCCTTATTGAGTTTTAATTCATTTTCCAATAGTTGTATCCGCTCTTTTGAAGCTAAGTCTAAATCAACTTTAGCAGGTTTTATAGTGGCTTGTTGGTTTTCAGGGCTTAAGAAAAATGCGATGTATAAAGAATCACCCTGTCTATCCAATTTTTTGAAATGGATGTTGATAAGGTCTGAATTAAAAATATCAGCCATTTCATCCTTAATTTCGACATTCGTAAGACTCACGTCCTCATTTTCATGAATTAATTTATTAGCAGTTAATTCAAATACCAAACTTATCTGTTCGGGAATCATCCTTAATATATTTAGACTGAATTCCCCTAATGGTAATTTCAACCATTTGTTGGTTTTTCCTGTGGTGTGAATAAGTTCAAATAATGAATTAAAAACCACAGCATCTGGTACAAATTGCTGAATAAGGAATTCTTGAATGTTCTGTAGATGTCTTGTTTCAGACTTAGGTGAGTTTTTAAATCGTATTTGACTAATTGATTCAGGGGGGAGTAAAGAACTATTTAACAAACTATTGTCTGCAAACTGTTGGCTGTTTGAAAGTAGTTTTGATTTTTTTTTGTTGATATAAATTTTATGTTTTCTGTTAAACTCGCTGAAGTTATCACCTAATTCACTTATAGTTTCACTTGATCCCAGTAATAAAAAACCTCCGGGATTTAAAATATATTGAAAGGCAGCAAAAAGATTTTTCTGTATATCCTGATTAAGGTAAATAAGTAAGTTTCTACAGCTAAGAAAATCAATTTTACTAAATGGTGGGTCTTGAATAAGGTTATGAACTGAAAAAGTAATCATGTCCCTAATTTCTTTAGCAACTCTATATCCTCCTTTATTAGGAATAAAATAGGAATTTAATAAGTAGGGGTGAATCTCATTTGAAATACTTTCTGGAAATATTTGATTTCCAGCCATTCTAATCGCATCAGCATCTAAATCAGTTGCAAAAATTTTTACATCATATTGTAAGCTGTTTTTTTTAAGGTACTCTTTTAATAATATGGCAATGGAATAAGCTTCTTCACCACTAGAACAAGCGGGTACCCATATTCTAATGTTTCTGCTTTCGGACGTTTGCTCTATTATTTGTGGAATTACTTCTTGATTTAGAATGTGAAAAGTTTCTTGATCTCTAAAGAATCGAGTAACGCCAACCAATAGTTCTTTAGCTAAGAGGTAATTTTCCTCTGAATTATGGCAAACATATTGGTAGTATTTTTCTAATTCTTTATTGCCTTGCAAACCCATCCTTTTCACAGTTCTACGATAAATCGTTGAGAATTTATATCCTGTGAAGTCTATTTTAGTTTGTTTTTTTACTTCCTTTAAAATTTGGTTTATCAGACGGTTATTTTTATCCGTTTTGAAATCTATTTTTATAAGCTTTTCATAACTTTTGAAAAAAAGATCTAATTCAAAAGGCATTTGTCCTACTTCACATATTTTATCTACAGCACCTGTGTGAATAGCATTTTTGGGCATACCATCAAACTTTGCAGTTTCAGGATCTTGAACTAATACTATCCCTCCTTTTTCTTTGATAAATTTTATTCCGTCAGCACCATCACTACCTGTTCCTGATAATATAATACCTGCGGATTCCTCCTTTTTATCTTCTGCTAGCGACTGCATAAAAGAAGTGATTGGATAGGTCAACTTTCTTTCTCCTTTTTCTTTAAGGTATAATTTATTTGCAGAGATCTCTACAAAATATTTGGGTGGGTTGAGGTAAATTGTATTGGCTTCTACCGCTATGCCATCCTCTATGACTTTTATGGGTAAATTGGTGTGGCGCGCCAATAATTCATCCATTAAGCTTTTATAATCAGGAGCTAGATGTTGTATGATGATATAGGCAAAGCCAGAATCATTTGATACTTTATTGAAGAACTGTTCTAGGGGCTCAAGTCCACCTGCAGATGCACCGATTCCTATTACAGGTATATTTTTTTTAGACATAATTGGTATTCTTTTGCAAAGTAAAGAAGAAACTGCTCCCCTTTCCTAATTGAGATTCCACCCAAATGTTACCTCTGTATCTTTCTGCTACCTTCTTGCATATTGCCAATCCAAGTCCTGTTCCTGAATATTCTGCCTTAGAATGTAACCTCTGGAAAATTTGAAAGATTTTTTCATGATATATTTCTGCTATTCCAATACCATTATCTTTTATTTCAAACTGAATTTGATTTTTGTTTTCTGTCCATTTCACTTCAATTTTTGCTCTTCCATTTTTACTTGAATATTTAATGGCATTTCCAATTAAATTGTGAAAGAGCTGCCTTATGGCAGTTTTGGAGTAATAAACCTCAGGGAGTTCTTCTATTTCTAAATCTATATTTTTTTGGTTTGTACTTGAATGATGTAAACTTAAGACTTCCGCCAATTCTTCATTTAAATCTATTTTTTCAAGCTTTTCTTTTTGTGTTCCTGCACGTGAAAAATCTAATAAATCAGTTATGATTTGGCGCATTCTTTCAGTTCCGTCTACAGCGAAATTGATATAAGTTTGCGCTTTGTCATCTAATTGATTTTCATATTTCTTCTTGAGCAACATCATAAAGCTTGAAACCATTCTGAGGGGTTCTTGCAAATCGTGTGACGCGATATAAGCAAATTGTTCAAGTTCTTTATTGCTTTCTTCTAGTTTCCTAGCGTAGTCATTTAAATCTGAATTAAGTTTCTCTAATTCTTCTTGTTGTTGTTTTTCATGGGTAATATCTCTAAAATAGATGGAAAGACCTTTTTTAGAAGGAAAGCTTTTAATGTTCAGCCATGTTTTTAAGGGTTCATGATAGAAATCAAATATCCTTGTTTCATTGTTCTTAAAGCTTTTTTTATATTCGTTTTCTGCAATACTTCCTTTTGCATAGTTGAATAGTTCCCACATATTTTTACCGATTGCATCATCCTTTTTGATTTGCAATAATTCTTCTGCTTTTTTATTGAAATAGATAAAGTTATAATCTTTATCCACGGCTACAAATGCATCGGAAATACTCTCTAAAATTTCGTTTTCCTTTTTGTATGCTTCTTCTAAGGCTTGAGTAATTATTTTTCTATTGGTGATGTCCTTATAATACACAGAAAATCCATCTTCACTTGGATAAATGCTTTCGTCAAACCATAGATGATAATATTCATAATAGAATTCAAATTGGGCAGGTTTTCCTGTCCTTTTTGCATCCTCTAAATAATCTTTGAAAACTGTATTTTTTAATTGAGGGAATTCTTTAAATGCATTTTTACCAATAAGATCATTCTGATCTTTTCTCATGGTTTTTAGCGCGCTTTCATTTACATAAGTGAAATTATAGTTTTTGTCTAAAGCATAAAAAGCATCGGAAATACTATCTAATATATTTTTCTTTTCTACGAGTGCATTCTCAATACTTTTTTTATTTTGAACTTTCTCCGTTATATCAGAACTATGGCAAACTAATCCAATGATTTCCTCATTTTCATAAATTGGCGTTAAATTAGCTTGGATCCAAGTGGGTTTTAAATCTTTTTGTTCAGATGGAGAAATTTCAGCATTTATTTTTTCGCCATTAAAACATCTATCATATAATGATTTCCATTTTTCAACATATGTGTTAGGTAATGATGGGATTTCAAGCATATTATGCCCAACTTTCAAGTCAAAATTCAGATCATTTAAGAAACGATCTTTAATTGCTTGATTAAACGCTAGCAATTTGTAATCTTTATCAATACTCCAGATTAAGTTTTGAGTACCATTGATAATGGCTTGAGAAGATTTTAATATTTTCTCCCTAGCGCTTTCTTTCTTTTTGAATTCAGAAATCTCTTTAGCAACACAGTAGATGATTTTTTTGTCATTATCATATTTTGAAGACCATAGCATGGGAACTAAATGACCCTTTTTATGGATATAATGGTTTTCAAAATAGGCTACTTCTTTTCCCTTTATTATTTTTTGGTCAATCTTTTTGGTGGCCTCTAAATCTTGTGGCGCCACATAATCTAAAAATAATGTACCTTCTAATTCCTCAGGCTTGTATCCCCATATTTTCTCACTTGCTTGACTGACTGATACAAAATATCCTTTACTGTCAATGGTGCATAAAATATCCAAACTTAATTCCATGAATTCTTCTAAGGATATGGGGAGACGTTTAGACATAAATAGTTACTAAGATCTACAGATTGGTATATGATTACATAAGTTAATAAATATAAGTAAAAGTAAATTATTTAGCAAAAAGGTTAGAATTTAAGGGTGTGTGTAATTCTATTTTCGCTCATAAACTACATAATCAAATTCAAAAGAATGTTTTTCATCTTTTGGATGGTGTTCACGGCTTTTTTCTTTCCAATTAGATTGATCAAATTCAGGAAAATAGGCTTCAGCATCAGGGAATTCTGCGTTTACTTCAGTGATGTAAAGACAATCTGCAAAAGGCAAACAGGCTTCATAAATTTGTCCACCTCCTATAATGAACAATTCTTCTTCATTATTTTCTTTCGCAAATGCAATCCCATTTTTGATATCATGAAATACTTTCACCCCATCATGTTGCCAATCTTTATTTCTGGTGATGACTATATTTACTCTTTTGGGTAAAGGCTGATATTTTTCACCTAATGAGTCGAAATTTTTTCTACCCATCAAGATGTGATGATTTCTGGTTTTATCTTTAAAATACTTCAAATCATCGGGCAAGTGCCAAATCATGTCATTGTCTTTTCCTATGGCATTGTCTTTTGCCTTTGCCACTATCATCGATATTTTCATTTCGTATTTATTTTAAGAACTTTAACTTAAAGAATTAAAGTAAGGTCAGTATGTTCAAAATTTATGTGAATTACGCATATTTTTTTTGACTTCTATACTCATTTGTAAGTAAATTAATTTGAATAAATATTCGTAAAAATAAAGATTTATTTATGTTGCCAGATTCCATTATTCAATTTTTGAATTCTTATCACTCTAAGAGAATCAATCAATTTTTTCCAGTTGGTGGCGGAAGTATTAATGATGCCTATCGCTACACAGTTGGAAATGAAGAGTATTTTATAAAGTTCAATAATGAAGTGAAAGGCATAATAGAAAAAGAAGTGGATGGACTGAATGCAATCGCTAAATTGAATTGTATTGCTACTCCTGAAGTGATAGCCTTTGAAGAAATTGATGATTATGAAGTATTAGTTTTACCATTTATCAAAGGAGGACTCAAAACAGAAAAGGCTTGGGGGAATTTTGGTGAACAATTAGCAGGGATGCATCAAGAACCTGCTCCATATTACGGATGGCATCAAGATAATTTTATTGGGAGTTTACATCAAAGCAATGATATAACGAATAACTTTATTGAATTTTTCATTCATCAAAGACTAAAACCTCAGATTGATCTGGCCTTAAAAAACCAATATTTTTCGTCTCAAGAAGTGGATCAATTCGAAAAACTATTTCAAAAGCTAAATGAAATAGTGCCACAGAATGAACCCTCTTTGGTACATGGAGATTTATGGAGTGGCAATTTTATGATAGGAGAGAAGGATACACCTTATTTGATAGATCCCTCCATTAATTATAATTTCAGAGAAACAGATATAGCCTTTACTCATCTTTTTGGAGGTTTCGATTCTATGTTTTATGATGCTTATGATCATCACTTTCCTTTAGATTCTGGATTTCAAGAAAGAATTTCGCTTTACAATATTTACCCTTTATTAGTCCATTTGAATTTATTTGGTAGCGGATACTATGGTTCTGTAATGAGCAACCTCACTCAATATGTAAGATAAATGTCCGCAGTTGGGATTTTATGTGTTCATATGTGAACACTTTTCTTATTTTGGAAATTCAAAATACCCGTTTAAACCCATTTAAACGTATATCTGCAACTATTCAATTTTTGGCAGCGTCTTAGCTATACAAACAATAACAAAACAAAATTTTAACAAAAAATCTAAAAAAATGACAACTATTAAGACCACCGCCAAAATGATTGCTTTAAGCTTCATAATGAGTTTAGCAATTAATGTTACTGCCTATGCAAATGTTGAGAAGGCATTAAATAAACCTTTTTATTCAGATGCTGAAATGATCAGTCTATTACAATTAGATAAGGAATTCGATAAAATTGAATTTGAATTAAGAGAAGAAGGGATTTTAGAATGTGAAAATACTGAAATCATTATAGTCCTAGATGAAAATGATGAAATTGTTTACCAAGGAAGTCACCAATTGGAAGATGAAAACAATGCATTTCTAACAAGACTTTTGACAAAAGCTGACTATATCATGTCATCAGGAGGTAAGAACTTCTACAAAGTATTCTAAATTATCTGTCAACTTTAAAAATTGATTTTATGGGATATCTATAAAAAAGGCTGCCCCAAATGAGGACAGCCTTTAAAATTCCCTCTATAATCTAAACTCTTATTTAAACTTAGGATGTTTTTCACCTGGGAAGTTTTCTTCAAAGAAATCGCCATAATCCCCAATCGTTTTCTTCATGTCTTTTCTAAGCCAAATGATACCAATTAAATTGGGTATGGTCATTAAAGCAATGGTAATGGCAGATAAGGTCCATATGATAGTCGTATCTTGGAATGCAGCAAAGAAGAAGGCTACCACATAAACCACTCTATAATAAATTACAGATTTAGGGCCAAATAAGTAAGTCATTGCTCTATCTCCATAATAAGACCAGCTTATGGCGGTACTAAAAGCAAATAAAAGTAATCCTATGGAAACTATGTATTGACCCCAATTTCCAAAGAAACCTCTATTGAAAGCTATTGCGGTAAGCGGTGCACTATGAACTAAAGACTCCCCTATAAATTTGAATTTTCTGTCATCAGAAATTTTTCCATTTTTTATGGATACTGATCCAGTAAAAACTTTGTCATTCAACAAATCTTCATCTTCATAGATTATAATATTATCTGCAAAACTTCTACTGTGAATAAAGGTGAAGTCATCATTGTTTTGGATTTCACCATCTACCACTTCTATTTTGCCTGTATAGGTAGGAAGTTTTTCCTCATCATTTATATGAAGATAAATTTTATTTTTATGTTCTTCGTTTGTTTCAACATATTGCCTTTCTAATAATTCTATTTCAGAATATTCAAATTTGTTGATATGTTTCTCATTCCAGGCGCCAGATGAAAGCAAAACTAATCCAGTGACAGTACATATAACAATTGTGTCAATAAAAGGCTCTAAGATAGACACCATACCTTCTGAAAGTGGTTCATTTGCTTTGGCAGAAGCATGAGCAATTGGAGCCGAACCCTGTCCAGCTTCATTGGAAAACAGTCCTCTGTTTACACCTCTATTAAATGCATAAGCGATGTTTGCTCCAATAAAACCACCAGTTGCAGCTGATCCGGTAAACACATCACCAAAAATAGCCATTAGTGAAGGAATGATATTTTCATAATTGAAAAGAATAACTGCAAAAGCTCCAATAAAATAGATAATAGCCATTGCGGGTACTAATTTCGAGGTTACTGCAGCAATTCTCTTAATTCCTCCTATAATTACCAAGGCTAAGAATACTGCCAATACGGCTCCAGTTAGCATTTGGTCAATTCCAAATGTGGCTAACATTGTGCTTGATATACTGTTGATTTGAGGCAAACTACCTGTTCCAAATGAAGATAAGACTGTTGCAAAAGCAAAGATGGCCGCTAACCATTTTAGGTTGACTTTTTTACCGTTGAAAGTGAAATTAGCATTTTTCATGTAGTACATCGGTCCACCAGCCATGGTGCCATCACTTAATTTGGTTCTATATTTATGCGAAAGCGAAACTTCCACGAATTTCGTACACATACCAATTGCTGCGGTTACCAACATCCAAAATAAGGCTGCAGGGCCACCCAAGTGAATGGCAAATGCTACTCCGGCAATATTTCCCGTTCCAACTGTTCCTGATAATGCAGTAGCTAATGCTTGAAAGTGAGAAGTGTCTCCCGGCAAATCTTTTTTATCAAATTTTCCTGAAACGATTCTTAATGCGTGCCTAAAAAACCGTATTTGAGGAAATTTTAAATAAATAGTAAAAAATAAACCTGTGCCTAAAAGGGCGTATGGAAACCATGTTGCGCTTCCAATAAAACTGTCAATAAAGATTAGGAAATTATTTACTTCTTGCATAAAGCTTATTGTTCAATCAGTCAAATTTTGTGAGAATGGTGACAAAACTAAGAAAAATTATATAACATAATCGATTTGATAAGACAGATTTTATGATTGGCAAAAAGAAATGATGAGTTTTTATAGTTTTACTTAGGTTTACTTGGACAATCAATCAGCATTGATAATTCAAAGGATCATATTTTTCTATTTCGCTGAATTGAGTATATCTTTGGATAAATCTTAAAATTACATAGACTAAACCATGAAGCACTTAATTATCATCTTTGCAATTATTTTCAGTCCACTACTATGCAAAGCACAATTTGAATTAGACAGTTTAAAGCAAAAATGGAATAATATAGGCAGAGAGCCAATAGAAGGGATTTATTCTTTATCTGCAAATACCAGGTCATATTCCATTGCTTTAGCTAAGGAAAATGATGTTTTTAAATTGGTTTACCTTGAAGGAAGCTTGGAAAATTGGGTTTATGGCGATTTGAAAGGGATGATTGCAAAATCCGAAGAAATGTATGAAGGTAGATGGAATGCTGGAATCCCAACTAAACCAAATTTGGAGGATATTAAAATAGTCTTTGGCAATAAGAAATTCATCCTTTATTGGTCAGATTGGTCTATTGATGAATTTAAAATGACCTATCCAGAAAAAGCCAAGGAGCCTACCGATATGGATAAGGTATTCATGGATGAGGCTTTTACAAGAGATGAACTATCTATACCCATACAAATTAGTGATTCTGGCTCAGTGGAAATCCCTGTGATGGTCAATGGTGTATTAAAGATTTACATAGGATTGGAAAAAACCTCAAATGAAGTGATAGTTTCTAAAGATATTGCTAAGACTTTGATTCAAACCAAAACGCTTGGCTATAAAGAATGGAAAGAAGGAAATTATTACCAATTTATAGATGAAAAGAAAGCATTTGAACCTCCTCATACATTTAATTTAAATTCTTTGAGTTTAGGTGAAGGGCAATTAACTAATCTTGAAGCCGTTATTTCGGATGACATCTCTAGGTCAATGTTGATAAGCTTTGACGTTCTTGAACGTTTTGGAAAAGTAAACATTGATATGGAAAAAATGTTACTTACTATAAAACCTTAATTATGATTTTAAGTCAATACCTCATATTCTTATTTACGTTTTTTTCTCAACCTTCAACAACAACCCTAGAATTGGAAATTGGGGAGTTTAGAAATACGAAAGGACATGTTTTGATCTCCGTATTCGACAATGCGAATGATTATCCTGAAAATGGAGAAAAAGCATTTCTCAACAAAAAAGTTAAAGTATCGCAAAAAACACATGTAATTACAATTGAGGATTTGCCTCAAGGAGAATATGCAGTGGTTTTTCTTCATGATGAGAATGATAATGAAGAAATGGATACTAATTTTGTAGGAGCCCCAGAAGAAGGATATGGTGCAAGCAATGATGCGGTGAATACATTTAGCGCCCCAAAATATAAAGAAGCAAAATTTCTTTTGGATGGTGAAAAGAAAACCTTAAAATTGAAAATATTTTACTAAATAGAGCCTATGCGTTTAAATTTTTTAGTGATACTTAGCTTATTTTTGATTTTGTCTTGCGGGCAAAATGATGCTCAGAAAAATACACAAGATCCATTATGGGATTTGGAACAACAAGTTTTTGAAAAGGGGGAAAATATTGAAATAGAGGAAATCAATAGGTCAATTGAGAAAGCAAACACCATGCGATTGAGTTGGGCTTATAGCCCGATTACCATAGCCATTAAAATAGCAGGACAGCAAATGATTAGTCCAGAAGTGAAGGTTTTAGCTAAAAGCAAATCGGGGAATGAGTTGATTACACATACAGTAGTAATGATTGAAAAGAAGAATTTACAGGATGATTCTGTAAATGATGAATATTACCGAATAGAATTGAAACTAGGCGGAAGCATTTGGCAAGTGATGGATATCAAAAAAGCTTGGAATTGCAAAGCCGATAGAGGACACAGCGGAGTGAATTCTGAACTTTGTAAATAAATCCAGATGGCTTCCCATTTTGATTATTTTTATTTGGTTGAGATTCAGTATCTAGGCTTCCGTTATCATGGTTGGCAATTTCAGCATGGATTAAAAACTCTTCAGGGAATGCTTGAAAAAACCTTTAGCTTCCTTTTTAAAGATGAGAAATTCAAGATTCTGGGTTCAGGACGTACCGATGCCATGGTTTCTGCTCAATCTGCCTATTTTGAATTATTTACTAAATCTGAATTGGAACTAGAAGCCTTTAAAAGAGACTTAGATGAAAATCTTCCTCCAGATATAAAAGTTATTAATATTAAAGCCGTTGATAAGCAATTCAATGTTATTCAGGATGTCAAATTGAAAACCTACTATTACTTTTTTGCCTCAGTAGAAGAAAAATATCCTTTTGCTGCTCCATTTATGAATTGCATTCATCATTCACTTGATATTCAAAAAATGAAAGAAGCAGCTAGTCTTTTTGAAGGGGAGCATGAATTTAAATATTTCATGGTAGGAGATGCTGAAAATAAAAATACTATTCGTGAAATTAAAGAGAGTAGGATAGAGGTGAATAATGAATTGACGGCAAGTTTTTTCCCAGAAGAGAGTTTCGTTTTTAAAGTTACAGGAAAAGGATTTATGCGCTATCAAATTCGCTTAATGATGGGGGCTTTGATAAGAATTGGAAGAAATGAGATTTCCTTGCAAGATCTTGGAGATGCACTGCAAGGAAATCATCCAAATTTTGATAAGCTAAATGCTGCTGCATCTGGTTTAATGGTTAAAAATATTGAGTTTAAATAATTTCTATTCTCGCCAGTATTTATGTCTACCTGATTTCACTGAAAGGTATTTCTGTATTTAAGTTTTATGAAATTTTTTTCACGTGGGCTTAATTTGGACACATCCAATAAGTAAAGCCACTACATAGGTAATTAAAAATATTTTTTTGTATTGAAAATAGAATTGTTTAAGTGTATTTTACCTTAAGCGAAAATATTACTGCAAAACGATGTAATTTTTAGTAGGATTTTTAAAATTATTTTATTTCGTTTGTAAAAATATTAACCAAAAACTTATATAAAGTCATGAAAAAACCTATCAAAACCCTTTTACTTGGGGTAAAATTCTCTATTATTGTTTTTCCACTCCTTTTGCTATCTTGTAACAAAGATGTAATGTTTGTAGATGATCTTTTAGGGGTTTCAAGCGGAAATGAGTTATTAAACATTTCTTATGAATTAGAAATCCATGAATTTAATGAATATCAAAATAGCAGTGGTATTGCTTCCGCAAATAGGGAAATACCCATCGTTAAGCGAGAAAAGATTGAAATAAAATTATTGAATACCGGTGAAGTGGAGATGTTTAGTGAAAGTCTAATTCCATCAATCCAAACTGCTGATATCAATGAAAGCCTTCCTTCAACCAATCCCGAAGTAAAGTTTCAACATTACAAAAATGGTGTAATGCATTTGTATGATGCAAATAGAAAGTTGCTGGATGAATTTGAGATGCCTGAAATAAACCAATTATTTAATGAGGTATTTGTTCAGATTCAGAACGGAGCTATAGATGAATCTTATTTACAATCTACTATTTCTGGTGGTGTTATGTTTATGATACCAAAGGACATTGCCACTTCTTCAAATACACAAGACAGGATGGCTGACCCTCTGAAGAATGAATATGATGACAGCCCATATTTCAATGTGCTAAGGAATAAATTTACAGATGGCATGGGCATAGAAAGAACGAGTGAGTTAATCGTTCATAAAGCAACAAACACCCTTAGATTTGCCTCTGTCTACGATGCTGACCTGAGTGTTGTTGCCCGATCAATTTTTCAGTATGTAGATGATAATGGCACTCCTAAACTCGATTATGCCCATGAGGAGCATTATGAAACAGATGAAAATGGACAATATTTTAAAAGTGTTACATTATCTGATTATGAAGATTTCACAATAACTATCAATATTTAAATTTCAACCTAATGAAAAATTTTATAATAGTATTAATGCTTATCATGCCGTTTATTTCAAACGGTCAAGACGACAGAGTCTATTGGTTACATGGCTTCGGGGGAGGCGAACCATGGCAAATATATGAGCAGAATTTCCAAAATTCTAGACAATTGACTTCTTTCACACCAAATTATATGGCTACTTTTCTAGATGGAATTGAAAATTCAGCTAGAACTGTTAATGGACTGACGGTGAACTCACCCAACAATATAATTATTGGATATAGCCAAGGAGGTATTGTGGCTAGGGAAATGGAAAGAACTTTTTCTGACCGAGTTGGGGGGATTGTGACCGTGGCTTCGCCTAATAAAGGAGCTTTTATACTTAATAGGATAAGAAACAATCAAGTAATTCCCACCATGGATGCAGGTTATAATGATTTGGTTGCAGGACCAGCAGCAGACATTACAATAAATGCCATTTCTTTTCTGATTGCGGATAGAACAGTCAGACAGCTTGCAGATGAATTATATGCAGGGATAAGTGCGCAGGTTTTGGACATGATGCCGGATGTGACCGAGCCAACAGTAATTGATCTAAGCAGAGATAGTGAGTATTTAAATGGGCTGAATAACAGAAATGCTGGCATTCCTGTTTTAAATATTATTTGTGAGGAGAATGATGACCAAGGGCTAAGGATTGGCGCAGCGGCTTTAAACGCTCCAGAAGATGCACCTTTACATAGCTTCGATGATGGAGAATTAGTGGGAAGAAGAAACCAAGCGGCAAGTTGGTATAAAGGGTTTAAAGACACTTATAATGTATTAAGATGGACGGGAGTTCTTCAATATGCTTATTACACGGATTTAAAAAATAAATATGCAAAGGGGGAAAATTATTTAAAAACTAATTATGCAGCCGATTACAACACCATCATAGGAGCTTAAAGAACAGAAACTTATACGGCTTATCGGCAGGTTTACAGGTGTATAGGAGTTGATAATCCAGATAACCCTCATAGGATGGGGAGTACTCTGGATATTATGCCACTGCCTGGCGGAGGTTGCGACCCTGTTTATGATGATAATTGCTCAGAAGATGAAAATTGCAGATGGGTAACAGAATCTTATACCGCCACCAGAAGAATTAATGAGGGTAGCGATGGGTTGTTTCCCTTAAGCACACAAAGAATGAATGGAATGGCTAATGATGATGTTTATACTGCCGAAGGGGTAAATCATTTGGAGGTGGGGAATCATCCTAGAATGACAGAAATATTGAATACTATATTTAACAAGCCTGATGGATCTCCTTTTAGAAGACCAATTAGATAATTATGAAATGCTTATATTTAATTTTTGCCTGCATGAGCGCTTTAAGCTCATGTAGTTTGTTTACAGATGAAGATCCTAAAAAGAATTCTTATCAACCATTATGGGAATACAACTTCGATATTGGTTACTTTTCATCTATTGATCCTATTCTTCATAATAATAAAGTGATTTACTCTGCATTAGATGAAAAGAAAAATGATTTTTCGGCAAATAGTACACTTGAAGCATTTGATAAAGAAGAAGGAAAAATGATTTGGAGATGGGATAAAACTATTGATGATTCCTATGATCAATTTTATTTTGAAAGTGAATATTATCTTAATGATAATATTTTATATATATCAACAGGAATAGATTATGCAATTGATTTACAGCAGGGTAATACAGTTCATTATTTAGACCAACCCAAAATTGGCGGACAGGGGTTTTTCGGAAAAGATGATTTTATTTTCTCCACCTTCGATACACAAAATGATGAAAAATCTACCATGAAATATACTAAAACTAATGCATTTGACTGGAATATTTTATTTGAGTTTCAGAGAAATGACACTGTAGCTTATACATTTAGAGATGTTTTGTATAATGAAGATAATGATGATCTTTTATATTTTCCCTATACTAAATGGAATGGAACTAACTTTTTCCCTGGTTTTTTAATTTATAGTTTAAACAGTAAAGCAATCCTTTCTAAAAGAACCTATACTGAAATTACTAATGATCATTTTGTCGATAATAAATCAGTTTTAATAGATGAGAAAATATTTTTACCCTGTTATGGTATGGTAATCTGTGTTGATAAAAATAGTGGAGAACTATTGTGGCAAAAAAAAGTAAATGGCAATACTAGCAGATCTGGTATTTTATACAGTAAAGATGGTGGTTTTTTCGTGAATACTGAATTAAATTTATACTCCTTAAACCCTGAAAACGGCAATATTATCTGGCAGAAGGAATCTAGGGCGGCAAGTCGTTTACAATACCATAATGGGGTGATTTATTATACAGGAGGCTCTAAACTTAGAGCTGTAGATGCTGCTTCTGGCGAAAGCTTAATGGCTATAGAAGCTCCATCCAAATCTGCAGATGATGGTGCTTTTTTTCAGTCTGTGATAACAATAGACCCTGAAAATGAAAAAATTTATACTGCTAGCTACACACATGCTTATTGTTATCCGACTTTGAGATGATTTACAACACCATCATAGGAGCATCAAGAACAGAAACTTATACAGCTTATCGGCAGGTTTATAAGTGTATCGGAGTCGTTAATCCAGATAACCCTCATAGGATGGGGAGTACTATGGAGATTATGCCCTTGCCTAGCGGAGGTTGTGACCCTATTTATGATGATAATTGCAGAGAAAATGAAAATTGCAGATGGGTAACAGAATCTTATACTGCCACCAGAAGAATTAATGAGGGCAGCGATGGTTTATTTCCCTTAAGTACCCAAAGAATGAATGGAATGGCTAATGATGATGTTTATACTGCCGAAGGGGTAAATCATTTGGAGGTGGGGAACCATTCTGAGATGACGAGGATATTGAATGATATTTTTGATAGTGAAGTAGGCTCACCATTTAGAAGAAGAGAGAGGTAAACATGATCAGATACTTATATGTAATAACTATTTTTGTTTTTAGCATAGTAACTTCCTGTACTTTTTTTGGAATTGAAAAAGAGGAACCTGAAGTAAATGGATTTATACCTTTATGGGAATATGATTTTAATATCGGATATTTTTCTAGTTTAGACCCAATAATTCATGATAATAAGGTTATTTATACCTCTTTAGATGAAAAGAGGAATGACTTAATGGCCAACAATACATTGGAGGCTTTTAATAAAGAAAACGGTGAAATGATCTGGAGGTGGGACGAGACAGTTGATAAGCCAGGTGATCAATTCTATTTTAAGGGTAGACACCATATTTATAACAATATACTGTATATTTCAAGCGGGGCTGATTATGCCATTAATTTGGATAATGGAACAACGGATCATTACTTAAATGAGACTAAGTATGGAGGTCAGGCTTTTTTTGGAAAGGAAAATAAAATATATACTGCTCTATCAAATATAGATAGTGAATTACAATTAGAAAGATCCGATATTGTGGTTTCAGGTACTGAATCATTCGATTGGAAATTGTTTTTAAAAGGGCTCACCACTGACTCAACAGTAATCGGTTTTAATCAAGTAATATTCGATAAGTTAGAGCCTAACTTACTATTCATTCCATATACTGAGGCTTATTGGGGTGTTGAAAAGGTTTTTACAGGCTTGATGGTTTTTAATCTTCTGAAGTATGAGGTTATTTTGGACAAGAAAATCACTGAAATTGGTGATAAATATCCAGTTGAACAGTTATCTATCATACACGATGACAGAATATTTATCCCAACCAGAGGTAAAACTATTTGTCTTGATAAGAACACAGGAGAATTATTGTGGCAAACTGAGGTAAATGGAAGAGCTTCATTGTCTGGCATACTCTTTCCTGAAAATAATCAATTATATGTAAACACCGAATTTGGTGTTTACTGCTTAGATCCAGAAACTGGTGCCTTTAAGTGGAAGAAAGAATTTGGAGAAAAAGAAGGGAATAGCAGCAGAATGCAATATCATAATGATGTAATTTACTATATTGGTGGCGGTAGATTTCATGCTAGGGATGCCAATACAGGAGAGCAACTATTGTTTTTTGAAGCGCCTTCCTCTGCTAAGGATGATGGTGCATTTTTTCAACCAGTAATGACTTTTGATCATGAAAACGATAGAATTTATACCGCCAGCTATACCCATGCTTATTGTTATCCGACTTTGAGGTGATATGAAAAAATATCCTATTACTCTTTTGCTTTTAATGGTGATGCTCACTGCTCAATCAGGGCTTTTTGCGCAGTCAACTGTTCCTGATTTTAAATACAAAATGCTGTTTAAAATTAGTTCAGGCTATCCGGGAATATTGTATTTGGATGAGCTAACACAGCCCGCCCGCTTCAAAAGAGAAGCCTTACCTCCATTGTCAGCTCAGATTGATTATGCTATTTTCCCACGTATATCTGCCTCATTCTACTTCGGTTATGAATATGAGAAAATTTCAGGGACGCTTACTGACTTTCCCGGCCCCACTAAAAGCTTGGTAACAGGTTTTGGTTTGGATTATCATTTCATTCGAAACTATAATATTAATTGGTTCGACCCATATGGAGGGATGACTTTCTATTGTTACGATACCAATTATATCCTAAAAGGTATTTCGCCTGCTTTCAGAATAGGTGCTAACTTTTTTATTTACAAACATCTTGGTGCCAATATTAATGTTGGAGTAGGAGCTGCCCTAGTTGAAGCTGGGATTATTTATGGTTTAGACTTTTAACCAGAGGCAATTATTTACTGATTAAACTTTCCAAAGTTGCTCTTGCTTAAATCAGCTAAGGCTTTAGTGTATACTTTTTGATTAATAGAATGAAACTTTGGAAAAGTTATTGCTTTTAGATAGGTTTAATTTGAACTACTGGGCAGCTATGGCGATTTATAAATCGAATCTCGGTTAAGCAAGGAATTGAGTTTAAGACTTAAACAAATCTGAACTCAAATATCTGTCTCCACGGTCACAAGTAATACAAACAATTACACCTGATTCAATTTCTTCAGCAATTTGCAAAGCGGCATATAATGCACCGCCACTGCTCATACCAGCTAATATCCCTTCTTCTTTTGCCATTCTTTGGGTCATTTTAGTAGCATTTTCTTCGCTTATGTCGATGGTTCTATCGACTCTCTCAGCCTCAAATATCTTGGGTAAAAATTCTGGTGACCATCTTCTTATTCCTGGGATTCTAGATCCATCAGTGGGTTGTGTACCCACAATTTGAATATTGGGGTTTTGTTCTTTTAAATAGCGAGAAACTCCCATGATAGTACCAGTTGTACCCATAGCCGATACAAAATGCGTTATTTCACCATTCGTATCCTTCCATATTTCAGGACCAGTAGTTTTATAATGCTGCCTATAATTATCAGGGTTTCCAAATTGATTGAGCATAAAATACTCTCCAGTTGCTGCCATTTCTTCCGCTACAGTTCTAGAGTATTCAATAGTGCCTTCCGCTTTGGTTAAAATTACTTCTGCCCCGTATGCTTCCATAGTTTGGATTCTTTCAGCGGTAGAGTTCTCGGGCATAATTAAGGTCATGTGCAATCCTTTCAATTTGGCAATCATGGCTAAGGCAATTCCAGTATTTCCACTGGTAGCTTCTACTAATTTATCCCCAGCTTTTATATCGCCTCTTTGTAAGGCTGCACCAATCATACCTAAGGCTGCACGATCTTTCACGCTTCCCCCTGGGTTTTGTCCTTCCAGTTTGCAATAAATTTTTACATTTTTATTGGTAGGGATATTTTTTAATTCCACTATCGGGGTATTGCCCACTAAATCTTCTACAAACATATTAATCTAATCTACTTTTATGTAAATGCTTATTTTCTGAGTCATAATAAAGCCTGGAATTAGGCTCAACACTTTTAGTTATCCAGCTATTTCCGCCTATTATACAATCATCTCCGATTACTGTTTTCCCTCCTAATATAGTGGCATTTGCATAAATCACTACATTATTCCCAATAGTGGGATGTCTTTTTTGACTAGCATGTTCCTTTCGAACACTTGTGGCGCCTAGCGTAACACCTTGGTAGATTTTGACATTATTTCCTATATCGGTGGTTTCACCAATTACTATACCTGTTGCATGGTCTATACAAAAATTTTCTCCAATATTAGCAGCAGGATGAATATCAACTCCAGTTTTACTGTGTGCATGCTCGCTAATTATACGGGCAATTAAAACATATCCGGCATTGTAAATACAATGAGCAATTCTATGAGCAGCGATAGCCTTAAATCCAGGATAGGTTTTGATAACTTCAATCCTACTTTTAGCTGCGGGATCGCCCTCATAAATAGCAGTTATATCTTTTTCTAATGCAGCTTTAATTTTTACTAAATCATTGAAAAGTACTTCCTCTTCACCCGGATACTTTTTTTGAAGGCTTTTACATCTTTTTTCTAGGAGATTATGCCAATCGTTTTTTAGTTCTGAGTATCGACTTTCTAATTCAGCCTTATTGCAAATTTTTTCATTGCCATAATCTGGAAAGATAAATCCTAGAAGCGATTCATAAAATGCAGTGATGCTGGCCGGTGATGGGCAACCCAGTGCATTTTGATGTTCTTTATATAAACTATCTAAAAATTCTTCTTGCATGTATCAGTCTTTAATCTCTTCTCTTCCGTCAGCATGAATGGCAAATCTGCCCCTGCTCTTCTCATGTACATTTTCGTAACTTGGCCATGGCCATCCTCCAAACTCTGTTCTCTGAAACTCCATAATAGTTTCTCTTACTTCAGCCGGATAATTCAGAACAAAGGGTCCATGCTGAACTACTGGTTCATTAATTGGTTTCCCTTGAAGCAATAGTAATCTTGCTTCTTTATCTCCATTTTTTAGTGTGATATCTGCTCTTGCATCAAGATAAGCACCATGATAATGTGGTAAATCAGTGTCATTCAATTTTAAATCTTTGCCCTGAAAGAAATATAAATTTCGATTGATTTTATTGTCGCTAATAGGTAATGTGAATTCAGCACCTGCTTCCATTTTAATATGCCAAATAGCCACTTCATTTTCAGTATTTGCAGCCCATGAATCAGGAGCTGGTTTTGGTGCTTTGTCATCGCCTAAAGTCCCGGCCATTACTTCTACTTCAGTAGTTTTACCATTTATATCGGTATGTAAATGAACTGGAATAGTATCTTTCCAAAGCATTGCAAAATGAGGGTCTACTTTTTTGCTATCTCTTGGTAAGTTCAACCAAATTTGGAAAAGCTCTAATGGATTTTCTTCATTCTCTTTTAATAAGGGGAACATTTCAGAATGTTGCACCCCTTTTCCAGCTGTCATCCATTGTACATCACCATTACCAAATCTGCCTGCTGCACCTAATGAATCTGAATGATCTACTAATCCTTTTCTAACAGCTGTAACGGTCTCAAATCCACAATGTGGATGTGCTGGGAAGCCAGGAACTTTACTGCCATGATACATTCTCCAGCCATCTTTAATGGTGAAATCTTGTCTTATCATTCTGCCATCTAAAGAAGCGGCAGGTCCCAAATCTTTATTTCCCTTAGGGAAGAAATCCTCATGATGAACACAAAACAAAAAAGGGTCTTGTGTTTGCCAAGGGAAGCTTAATTTTTCTATTTTATTGATTCCTGAATTTTCCATGTAGGTACAACGATATTTGTCTAATTATTGTTGATGAAAAAGTAATTTCGTTCATAAAGCTTTTGGTAATTTTTCTCCACAATTATGACAAAATTTTGCAAAATCACCATGCTTCTTTGCTCCACAATTTTTACAGCTTCTATTATCAATCTTAAATCTGTTCTTGTTCATTTCAGAAGTTACAATACCAGTGGGTACTGCAATAATACCGTATCCCATTATCATAATAAAGGAGGCTACAATTTGTCCTAATGGGGTGATGGGGGCAATATCACCATAACCAACAGTGGTAAGTGTAACGATTGACCAATATATTCCTTTGGGGATATTTGTAAATCCGCTTTCCGGTGGTTCAATCAAATACATCACCGCACCCATTATGGATACTAAAATTAATACGGTGGCTATAAATAATGTGATCTTCTTTCTGCTTGCCAATAGTGCGGTTGAAAGTTGAGAAGCTTCCCCTAAATATTGAGTGAGTTTGAATATTCGAAAAATCCTTAATAATCTAAGTCCCCTGATAATCATTAAAGATTGAGCGCCTGCAAAAACAAAAGCTAATAGAGATGGTAAGATAGAGAGCAAATCAACTACTCCAAAAAAGCTTTTCATATAGTGCAAAGGTTTTTTCACAACTATAATTCTTAATATATATTCAATCAGAAATAGACCTGTGAAAATCCACTCAGCCCATAAAAAGTATGTTCCATAATTAAGTCGAATTCTCCCCACACTTTCCAAAACAACAGCTAAAACACTTAAAAAAATGGCAACCAATAAAATTGCATCAAAGAATTTACCCCAAAAGGTATCTGCCTTAAAAATAACGTTAAAGGTTTTTTCTTTCCATTTAGCACTGGTGTTAGCCTGTTCTTCCATATGTAAACTTTGATTATCTGAAATGTAATATTTTAATTGAAATATTATTCAAACTTTATACTGGTTATAGTGTTTATTTTATAAAAATTATCACTTATATTTATTTAACTAAATATTAAATATAATTTTTCGCTAAATACTAATAAGTGAAATTAATAACAACAACCTTATTATTGTCATTTCTAATCCCTTCATCTTTATTAGGACAAGCTAAAAGTAACAATAGTTTACCTGAAAAATCAATTAATTATGGAATTGATAAAACATATGAGCCATATGAATTTGTTGACAAGGAAGGCAATTCAACTGGATTTAATGTTGATATTATAAAAGCCATTGGAAAAGAACTGAATTGGGAAGTTGAAGTTTATCCAAATGATTGGAAGGTAACAAGAGATAAGTTAGAAAATACAAACGAACTAAATGTTGCAACTTATTTTAAAACTGCAGCTCGGGAAGATCAAATTTTATTTTCTCGTCCTATTAGTTTGGTTTATTATTCTATTTTTACTCGTTCTGATAAGGAGCCGGTAGGAGATTTATTTAGCTTATCGGATAAAAAAGTTGCAATTCAAGAGGCAACAATTGTGCAGGAGTATTTTGATCAATTAGGCTTTTTGGATTTAATGGAACTTCAAACTTACTCATCAGAATCCAATGCTATTGATGCGGTGGTTAGGGGAGAAGCAGATTGCGCTATTACTTCTTTTATGACCACCAACTATAAAATGGAGGTGGAAAATATTGAAAATATCCAATCTTCAAGTGATCCAGTTTTCATCACTGAATATTGTTTTGTAGTAAATAAGAATGATTCTGCAATGTTGGATTCCCTTAATTGGGGATTACGTTTAGTAAAAGCTTCAGGCGATTATGATCAAATATTTCAAAAATGGTTGACCCCTAAAAAGGGGTGGTGGTCACAAAATAAGGAGTTGGTCATACTGGCGTTGGTTATTTTCTTATTATTGTCTGTAATGACTGTGGTCTATATTTACTCTTTGAGGAAACTGGTTAAAAAGAAGTCGCAAGTCATTAAAAGGGAAATCCAATCTAGGGCAGAAACCCAGTGGGAATTGATTGAAAGTGAGAATTTAAGGAAAAAAATGGAGGATTTTACTTCCGTAATGTTAGTTGAGACTGATCTGGAGCATAATATTACACAAGCACCACATCTGTTTTACTCTATTTTGGGATTTGATGAAGAGGATATTTTAGGTGTTAACATTCATCAATTGTTAAAGGCTAAATCTGTAACTAAGGATAAGGAAATTAAAAGTGTTTTAATGAACAAGGAGTTTCCTTTTTTAGATGCTGAATATGAATTTAAGTCTAGCTCAAATATTCCTGTTTGGATGGAAAGTAGCACTTCACTTCTTTTTGATGAAAAGAAACGGATTAAAGGGTTTAAGCAATTTTTAAGAGATATTACACCACTTAAACAAGCTAATTTAAATTTAAAAGATCTGAATGCAGAGTTGGCTAATTTTATGTATAAAACATCTCATGATGTAAGAGGACCCATAGCCAACGTATTGGGCTTGGTGAATTTGGGGAATATGGTTGCAACAGATAAGGAAATCCAAAGCTATTTTGGATTAATAGAAAAAAGTGTTCAAAAGCTTGAACATATCTTCAATGATTTTAAGGAAGTAAGCTTTATCCTTCATGGTGATTTAAATATTACTACTTTCAGTTTAAGCGAATTAATAGAAGAGGTTTCTAATTCAGTTTTTTTGAAGCGAAATAAGGATATAAAAAAGGCAAAGATCAAAGTTAAGATTTTGTCAGATTCCAATTATATCACTTCTGATAGAGCTTTACTAAAAAGATTGTTTTATCAATTAGTAGAAAACGCATTTGAACATAATAATTACTACGATACCGAATTGAAAATTATATTTGAAAAGGATAATTCTTCTAATTATAAAATTTATTTTGCCGATAATGGAATAGGAATACCGGAAGCTTTACAAAAAAAGGTTTTTGAAGTATTCTTTAAAGGAAAAAGAAGTGATATAAATATTGGGATGGGACTGTACATGGCAAAAAAAGTTGTTTCCAGACTGGGTGGAGAATTAAATTTACATAGTGAAACTGATTCAGGGACTACAATCGAAGTCATTTTACCTGTTAGACAAATGGCTGAGAATTTAAATTATAACTGAATTATTTAGGACACTCTTGATAAATACCTCGATTTCGTTTTTGCAAATAAAATCCCAATGCTCGGGACAGGTCTTGCTTGGAGAGAGCGGGCAGGAAGGCGGGGAGGGAGCTGGATTGAAGCGTGGGAGCCAGCGGATTGTCTTAACTATTCCTAAAGGGATGCCAATGGCGTTGCCAGCCAAAGGCTGGTAAGCCTCTGGCTGATTTCTTTTTTGTCAAGTATCACAGTCTTTGAACTGAACATCAAGGGAGATGACACAATATTTTCTTTGCGAAAACTCTGCGTCTCCGCGACTTTGCGAGACATTTTTAGCGTCTTTAGACGCCTGCGGTCAATTCTTGTTATATAGTAGAAAAAAGAAAGTAAAATCAAATTTGGAATGGAAATGCAAGAATTCGAATAGAAAACCCCGCTTTTTAAAGTAAGATCTATTTTTTGAGGTTTTTTATTGTTAAATTTTTTTTTCATAAAATGCATTAAAAAGCCATAATGAAGAGCTTTAATGCAAAATCAATTATTATGAGAAGCTTATTTAGGAATAGAAAAGGAAAAAATCGTCCCTTTTCCTTCCTCACTTTTCACCCATATTTCACCACCGTTTTTCTCAATAAACTCTTTACAAAGTATTAATCCCAAGCCAGTTCCCTTTTCTTTTGCAGTTCCTTGAGTGGAATGTTTCGTATCAATTCTGAAAATTTTATTAGCTACATCCTTAGCCATTCCCACACCATTGTCTGCAACTTTCACCACATATCGATTGCTTTCTTCCACTACACCCATTTTTATTTGCCCTCCTGCTTCGGTGAATTTAATGGAATTGGAAAGTAGATTTCTAATAACAGTTGATATGGAGTTGGGATGAGCTTTTGCAGTAATTGGCTTAGTATTTTTAACTTCCATGCTGATATTTTTATTTGCTGCTTGTTGCTCTAATAGCTTTTTATTTTCATTTAGCATTTCAGTTAAATCAAATTCCTCAGCTTTAAATTCAATATTTCCTGTTTGGGAACGTGACCATTGCAAGAGGTTTTCCAGTAAGGCAAATAGGTTTTTCAATGATTTATCTAAATCCTTTGCCAGCATTTGAATTTCTTCAGTGCTCAAACTGCTGGTATGGTTCATCAAAAGACCTGAGAAGGAAGTGAGAGAGTTTAAAGGCCCTTTTAAGTCATGACTTATAATAGAGAAGAATTTATCTTTCGTGGCATTCAAATCCTCTAATTCATCATTTTGTGCTTTTACTTTTAGATTAGCTGCTTTTAGCTTTGAATTATTTTTTCTTTGCAAGATAAAAAGAGTCAGAATTAACAATAATATTATGGCAATAAGAGCGACCATGATAATTAAGAAATTTTTAAATCTTTTCTCTTCCTCTAATTCGTATTCTTTTTGAATTCTGTTTAATTCTAATTGGTCAATTAAGCTTTGCTTTTGATTGATAGAATATCTACTCTGCATTTTTAAAATACTACGGTCATTTTTCTCCTTTTGAAGAAAATCATCTAATGCTTTAAATAGCTCGCTATATTCTAATGCATTTTTATAATCTCCCGTAGCTTTGTAGGCTTTACTCAATAAGGCATAAGTTTCTTGAACTAGCTCCTGATTTTGCGAGCTCTGAGCCATGGGGTTGGCTAATCTTAAATTTGCCAATGCTCTGTCAGGATTATTTTCTTTCAAATAATGCCTACCAACAGAATTATATAAACCTGCTAGCTGCCCTTCTGCTTTTTTCACATCTTTCAAAATGTCAAGGGCAACTACATAATTTTCATAAGCTTTGTTGGGATTATCTTGCATCAAATAGATATCACCAATCGAATTTAAGCATTCAGCTTCTTCTAAAGGTGATTTTATTCTTCTGTATGTATCTAGAGCACCTTTATAGTGGATTAATGCTTTGTCATAAACACTTTCATTCGCATAGATTTCTGCTAAATCTGTATTTGCCTGTGCTTCAATCTTTGGGATTCTTTCAGCTTGAGCGTATTGAAGAATGTTTTGATGTTGTTCAATAGACTTGCCTGTTTCTCCAGTAAGGTAGTATGTATACCCTAGATTCTTATTTATATAGATCCTGAGAGGAGGGAGGTCATAGTTCCGAAGAAGATTTGAAGCTTTTTCTAAGAATTCTTTTCCATAAAAATAATCTTCTACTTGTTCAAAAAGCTGGTAAAAACCTATATGAGTGAAGATTAATGCTGTTTCATTTTCAGCCTTCTCTTCAATGTCCAAAGCCCTGATAAGCAATGCCATTGCCTTTTCTAAGTTGTTGGTTTTATGGATATGAATAAAAGCCAACTCTTTAGAAACTTTACTTTCAATATCTTCTCTGTCTATATCTTTAGCAGATTGTAGTTCTTCTTGTTTGTTTTCGAGTAATTCTTCTGCATTATCTGTAGAAATGCGTGTTTCCAATGATTTAAACCAATCCCATTCTGATTCAATATCATTGTTTTGGGCCTGCAAGATGCAGATTGAAGTGAAAAAAAACGTAAGGAATAATTTAGCTTTTCTAAGCATTACGAATAGACATTAATGATCAAATTAAGTGAAAAATATTTGATAGTTTGTCTTAACCAAAGTATTTTTTAGCCAAGAATCAAGATTTATTATCGTTATTCGATCAGATAAATTTAAGATTCTAAAACAGCTTAATTTAAAGCTATTGATTGATTTTGATTAAATTATTTTTAAATGAACTTCTAGTTTTTATTTAAAAGTTGATTAAAAATGTAATTAATTTAATAATAGATTTTAAATTTTAGATTAATGGACTTATATTTGAATGTAAGATATATAAACGCTTTCGACATGAAGAGACTTCTATTAGTTATTTTATCAGCATTATTTCTTGGAGCATGTGCGCAAAAAACATGTCCTACTTATTCTTTTAATGATTTGAATACTGAACAACAATTGAACACAGAAGATCAATCTGTTTGATCTTCGATTTAATTATTCAATATATTTTTTCACATCTTGAGCAGTAATTTTATCAGCTCCTAAAATTATAAGTCTCTCCACTACATTTCTAAGTTCACGAATATTTCCACTCCAATTATATTCTTTTAGTTGATTTAGCGCATCTTCATCGATAGATTTTTTCTTTGATCCATGCTCTTCGGCTATGTCAGTCAAAAACCTCTCAACCAATTCAGGAATATCATCTTTTCTATCTTTCAAAGGAGGTACATTGATTCTAATCACACTTAATCTATGGAATAAATCTTCTCTAAATTCACCCTTATCAATAGCTTCTTTAAGGTTTTTATTAGTGGCGGCAATAATTCTAACATCTACTTTTATATCCTTGTCACCGCCAACTCTATTGATTTTATTTTCTTGTAGTGCTCGAAGTACTTTTGCTTGAGCTGACAAGGGCATATCACCAATTTCATCTAAAAATAAAGTACCACCTGAAGCTTGCTCAAACTTTCCGATTCTTTGCTTAATTGCAGAGGTGAATGATCCTTTTTCGTGACCAAATAATTCACTTTCTATTAATTCAGAAGGAATAGCAGCACAGTTGACCTCTATCATTTGAGATTTTGCTCTTTCACTTTGCTCATGAATTTGCCTAGCAACTAATTCCTTACCAGTTCCATTTTCACCTATGATCAATACTCTTGCATCAGTTGAGGCTACTTTTGCAATGGTATCCTTTACATCCTCTAATTCCTTGGATGAACCAATCATTTCATATTTCTTAGATATTTTTTTTCTGAGTGTTTTAGTCTCAGCCATTAAGCTTGACTTATCTAAGGCATTTCTTACTGAAACTAATAATCTATTTAAATCAGGTGGTTTGGAAATAAAATCGAAGGCTCCTTTTTTGGTTGCTTCCACTGCATTATCAATGGTTCCATGTGCTGAAATCATAATGAAAGGAATCTCAATTTCTTTTTCATAAACAGCATTGAGCAATTCCATTCCATCCATTTTGGGCATTTTAATATCACAAAGGACTAGGTCATAATGCTCACTTTCAATTTTTTTCAAACCATCGGCACCATTTGCTACTTCTTCTACTTGGTATTTTTCGTATTCAAGTATTTCTTTTAGAGTTTGACGAATGCTGGCCTCATCATCTATTAATAGTATTTTAGACATGTTCTTGAGTTTTTGATAATTCAATTTAAATAAAAAATTGCAAGCCTGTAAGCCGAGTTCTGTCCACTCTCAAATAAATTTGAAAGTGCTCTTATCATTTATCTAACGCAGTCTACCCCTTTTTACCACCCTGAATCAAGGTTTTCGGACGAGCAGCCCTTATCCCACAGCTATAAATAGATGCAGAAGCAAAAATGTATGTGACCTTACAACCCGAAAGGTTTACCGTGCACTCGAATATTACTATCCGAGACGGTGGGCTCTTACCCCACCTTTTCACTATGACCCCAACGACAAGCGTTAAGGCTACCTCTTTTCTGTGGCACTATCTGTTCCTGATTTTTACATCAAGACCCTTGGTTTCTCAAGGTACGGTGCTCTGTGTTGCTCGGACTTTCCTCCCCTCGATAAATCGAAGAGCGATAAGACGGCTTGCAATTTTAATTATATCATCTTATTGACAAAAATAAGACCAAAAAATGGATTTGGAAGTGTGGAGGAGCTAATTAGTTGAAATTAAAATAGGGCAAATTTAATGAACATCTTGCCCTGTTAATTTATGTTCCCATGCATCGGCTACTGTTGCAACTTCTTCAATAATATCTTTTAAAACGCCTTCAGTTGCACTTTCTTCTAAAATGGCTGCTTCAACTCTGATGAAATCATCCACTAACACAAAACGAGCTGAACAAAATGTAGCATTGGCTCTTATAAGACCCTCTAAGTTTATTGCTGTATTGAATTCGCAAACTTTGGAAGTAAATTCTATACTAGGTTTGTCGGTGATGTCACTCTTTTTTAAAGTACCAAGTACAGCTTGATATCTGTTTCCGCCTAGAGGATATATAACTACTGACTTATTAGTGTCGTACTCTTGGAATTGTCCGCCCACCTCATTGGCATAAGATTCCATAAATTCATTGAAGTTCATAAGGCTGTTTTTAAAAAGTTTTCTTAGTTAGTATCATATGAGATCCTGTGTAAAGAGATTCATATAATAACAAATTTAGCAAAATATTGTATAAAATTTAGATATAATTTTATTTAATCTTTACTAAAGTGGCTCCATAACCGAATTTTTCTTTATGAGTGTCTTTAAAAAATTGAATATTATGATGTTGTGACAATTGTTTATGGATATTATTTCTTAAAATGCCATTCCCAACACCATGAATAAAAATGATTTCATCCAAGCCTGCCATAAATGCTTCATTAAGTTTTTCCTCAAATTTTGATAATTGAATCCTTAGAATATCCTCTTTAGGTAAATTTTCATAATAAGGATCGATGGTTTCAATATGTAAATCTATTTCAGGAATTTGAGTGTTACTTTTTGCTGTCCCTCTGAAGTTCTCAGTTTCTTCTTTTCCTTTAAAAAAGCTATCTTTTAGTTTTTCAACATCAATTTTTTCTGGCTCTAAAGTTTCTTTTGAGGCTTGATTTAGTGGGATTAAATAGCCTTTTTTATTTAAAAATGGAATTTCAGTTTTGTCTTTTTGGAAATGTTTGGCCTTAATTTTTACTGTGATTTTCTCTGGTCTCATAGGAATTGACCACTTGCTGTTTTCGGTTAAAATGGTAAAGGAAAGTGGAGCCCAGGTATTGCTATGATCCATATTTCTTTCCGTAATTTTAGTGAATTTCTCAGCAAAGATTTTTTCAGACAAGATAGTCTTTTCTTCATTTTTACCGTTTATCTCATTTGCCATTATTAGAATATCTTCTTTTGATGGGTTCAGAAAATAAATACTATTCAAGTGATCATTGAGTGGAATAATTGCCAAGTGAAAGCCTTTCAATTGATTAGGTTGTTCGTAAACTGTTTTTTGTTTGGATGGTTTTTGACTTTCATATTTTGGCAAATCAAAGGCTGTGCTTTCATCGGAAGAAACCACTACCAACTCAGATTCCAAAACGGGAATAGCAAAACCATCTTCTATTTCAACCTCTACTAAAGATTTATCCAACATTTTTACAACTATGCCTTCTTCAGTGCCTTTCATCAATCTTACTCTATCGCCTATTTGCATGATTATTCTATTTTTTAAAAATATAAAGGATGCAAAACTACGCCTTTTCCATCCCATTCTACTGCTGGAAACGGAATTTTCACTTTATTGATTACCTTAAACATAACTTTTAACCACTTCTGTTCAACTTCTATTTTTTCTAGGTTTAAATCCAAACTCAACAACCATTGTCTATTGGAGCTATATCCATTTTCCATGTTCTCGTTTGGGCTTCCATAAACCATTTGATTTCCGCTATAACCAATTGCAAATTGCAACCATTTGGGGGCTTTATTCTCTTTACTGAAAATATTGAAATCTGTACTTAGCCAGTAAGTTTGACCATTATAGTCTTTTAATAGCTGCTCTAAATAATTCTTTCCCAGCGTGTTCGGTCTTAAATTGGAGTAAGGACTTTTCGAAAATGAGAATTTCGGATATATATAATTTTGGTCAAATAGGAATTGCTGATAGGGGAGAAATGCTCCAATTGTATTAGCTAAAGCATCTCCCCAAGAAGCACCATAGTTTGAAGAAAAGCCGTCAAATATTTCAATAGGAAGCATCATGGCGGTAGAACTGATGCTACTGTACAGCATAGCTTTTCTAGGATTTATGCCAGTATTTTTTAATATCTGATAATTTATATCAGTGAGATGATAGGCAGTATAAACATGTCCGACTTTGTCCATTTGCAGCCATTGTTTATTGTCATTAAAGAACTGAAATGATTGTGGTTCGCTATCCTTATACCATAAAAAACCTAAGCCGGTCATTCCGCCAGCATAAAGTGCACTTTCAGCTAATATGATATTTCTTAGCTGTTTTTTGTCAATGCTATCTTTTTGAATTTGGGCATGAACTTGATTTTGGAATAAAACAAATACAGAAAAGGCTAAAAGCAATATCCTCATGATTCAAAATTAGGGATATTTAACAATTGTTATTAAAATTAAATGAAAACCTTGCAGGTTTTAATTTAAATCATGTTTCTGTTTTGAGTAAACTAAAATACTTTTTTTTCAGAAACCCACTAGGTTTAGTACTGTGTCAAAAAGGCTAAGAGAGAAATAATGTTTGCAGTTTTACTGTATGAACCCTCTAACCGCTATTCTGTCGTCCCTACTAGTCCATTTATCGGTCAGACGGTGGAAAACCGTCAGAATGAAGGGCAGCCTTAACACTAGTAAATTAAGGAAATTTCCTTAACTAGATTTTCGCTATAGCGAAAAACCTTTTATTTTCTTTTGTTTCTCTTGTGGTTGTAATTTGCTAACGTTGGTGCAAATTACCAACATTATTAATTAACCACATAAGGAACAATAGAACACAAAGGAAAATAACCAAAGTTATTTTTTAGGATGGTAGTGAAAAGTGAGTCTTAAAAGCTTAACTTAATAGTAATGTTGACAGTTTTAGTGTTTTAGAATCGTTTCAGGGTCAGTTTGTAATTCCGAAGGTCAAGCATTATCCAAGGCAGATTTGTAAGTGTCCAAAGCTCTTTGTCTTGCTTCTTTATGATCCACCATAGGTTCAGGATAAGTAGATGTATTGATTTCTGGTATCCATTTTTTGATGTAGGCTTTATTTTTATCGAATTTATCGGTTTGGCTGTACGGATTGAAGATTCTAAAATAAGGTTGAGCGTCCGTACCTGTTCCAGCTGCCCATTGCCAGCCGCCATTGTTAGAAGCGAGTTCATAATCCAATAATTTCTCTGCAAAATAGGCTTCCCCCCAACGCCAGTCGATTAATAAATGCTTAGTTAAAAAACTTGCCACGATCATTCGCACTCTGTTATGCATATAGCCTGTTTGGTTTAACTCTCGCATTCCGGCATCCACAATAGGGTAACCTGTTTTGCCCTCAGACCATTTTTGGAAATCCTCTTTACTATTGCGCCATGGAATGGTATCGTACTTTGCTTTAAAAGCATTTTTCACCACATGAGGAAAGTTGGCTAAAATCATACTGTAGAAATCTCTCCAGATTAATTCATTAAGCCAAGTGTCATTTAATTTTTGAGCATGGGAAACGGCTTCACGAATACTAATAGTACCAAATCTCAAATGAATTCCTAATCGACTAGTTCCGTTTTTAGCTGGGAAGTCACGCTCTTTATCGTATTTCTCAATGATGCTTTTATTATATTCCTTTGCTGGAATTTGAATAGTAGTTTTTTTGAACCCAATATCTTGCAAAGTAGGTAATTCTGATTCAAATTGATGGAATTTTTCTTTCTTTAAATGAATCCTAAAAGGATGAATATGACCTGATTCTAATTTTTCCAGCCATTTATTTTTAAAAGGAGTAAAGACTTTATAGGGTTCATTTCCACCCGTCAGAATTTCATCTTTTTCAAAAATGACATGATCTTTGAAATCATAAAACCCAATGCCTTTTTGTTGTAGTATATTATCTATTTTTTGATCCCTTTCTAAAGCGTAAGGTTCATAATCTCGATTGGTGAATACCGATTGAACATCATATTCTTCAATTATGGATTTATAAATATCTTCTGGTTTTCCGTGTTTAACTAAAACGCCAGAACCGACTGTTTTAAGCTGTTCATTAATTTCATTGAGTTGATCATGAATGAAATTGACCCTAGCATCTGATTTATCTTTTAGGTCATCTAAAATTTCAGAATCAAAGATAAATAAAGGTAAGACAGCCTCATTTTCCTGTAATGCATAATACAATGCTGTGTTGTCGTAAAGTCTTAAGTCTCTTCTGAACCAGAAAATGGATATTTTACTCACTGTGAAAACATTTATTTGGGTGACTAACTAATCAACTTATTATAAGTTTGCTATTATTTTGAATTTTCATCTTCCTCTCTCAAAACTGCATCTGTATTGATGTCCTTTGGTTCTTCTTTCTCTTCAGATTCTTTCTTTTTATCCTCTTTACTATTTTCAAATATTTCTCTGATTTGGTCAAAGCTAGTTACGTGAACCAAACTTACTCCAGTGCTAGTAGAGGCAGTATTAGTATTGTTGATTCTATCAAGCGTGTTGAAATTAGTTCTATTATATATTTTTGCTCTAAGTTTTCCGTCTCGAGTTAGTAAGTATTCAACCGACCAATCTCCCAAAATCCCTAAGATTTCTTGATTAACATTTTCAGTTTCACCTTGCGTAAACCCACCATCTCTGGTGATTCTTAGTCTCCCTCCAAGAAAACTATAGGATAATCTTAGCTGGAAAGTATTGAATTGATCTTCATCAAATGAGCCTAAATCTACATCTATTTCGAGGTTTTCATCAATTTGTGTTACCCAATAGCTTAATTGGTTGGATAAAAATTCACTCACAGAATTGCCCACAGAACCACTCACTGCAAATGAAGAACGTGGTGAAAGCCTTCTTAAGATAATCAAACTGAAAACTTGTCGCTTTAATTCTTGTTCATCTGCTTCTAGTTCTGCCTCAAATGCTGTTACACTTGTCCTTAAGGGGAAATTTATACCTGCTTCTGTTATAATTTGATCAGGATAATTAGTGAAATCAATATCAAAATCTACTTCGGGTTGTAGTAAATCTCCTTTCAAAAACAATAGTACTTTAGCAGGATACCTTCTTTTTAACTCTGGGGAATTTGCAAGAGTAGAGTCTTGCCCCATATTAACTATTGGTAATAAAGATACATTTTGCTCATAAATTGCTTGAATATCAAGATTTGCTTTGTAGGGATCTCCATCCCAGGTAATTTGACTGCTGGGTTGAATGCTAAATTCCTTATTTATTATATTATAAAGCGTGAAATTATACCCTCCTTCGGTAAGTGTATAATCCCCAATCATTGAAAAGGCCCCATTAGTATCTATATTCATACTCAACTTACCATTTCCTCTACCACGGATTATATCACCAGATTTAATATCGAAGATGATTTCAGCATAGGCATCAGGGGTGAGCTCTAAATCAAAATTCATAGTGACACCCTTAATATCAACTTCTTCTACTTTATTGATTTCCTTAGTTTTGTTATTAATAGTATCGTTTACATTTATGAAATGAATATATTCTTCTCGCTGAACAGAAGATGTACTTTCGACTGGAATAAAAATTCTAGTCCCACTTTCCGATTTTGCTTGAGCATCTATAGTAAGATTTCCTACACTGCCAGAAAAAGAAACATTTCCACTGACAAATGCGGTTCCATAATAAAGCTCATTATCTCTAGCGGATGTATTGAGAACCTTTAAATTAATCATATTTCCTATTAAATCTAACCTAAGGTCGGTAAAACCATCATGTAGCAGGTCACCATTTAAATAACCATTATTTCCTTGGTCGTCAGTGAGTTCAATGTTTTCAAAAGTGACTTTCTCCTGATTGAAATTAATGTTTCCAGTATAATCGTAATAAGTATTTAAGTAATTCACTCTAATTCCACCATTAGTAATTGCACCAGTACCATTTACAATTGGTCTATTTAGATTCCCTGTAATTTTAAATTCGCCATCTACTTCTCCTTTCATATTTGAAAAGATCGTATTGATGAAAGGTTCAACTATTACAAGGTTTGTTTTCTTTAATTTTGCTTTTAAGTCTAAAGGGCTTATTTCAACTGCTGGAGCATAAGTGCCTTCCAAATTTATGATATCTACTTCTTCACGTTGGACAGTATAGTCCATCAAAAGTTTTTGTTCCTTTGGTTGCCAAGAAGAAAAACCACTTACATCACCAATAAGGAACTCATCTAAGTAGAAATTAACCAAGCTTAGCTCAGTTGAAAGCAAGAATTGATTTTGGAAATTTTGAATATCAATAAAACCATTTGCAGTTCCTTTAAAATCATGCTGCTTTACTAGTTCATTAATATTTTCTACATTGAAACTATCGATTTCTATCAATAAGGACTTTGTAGAGTCTGTTGAAAGCTGTCCGTTAGCAATTATTAATTCATCATTTGAAGCAATTCCAAAGTTTTTGAAAATATAATTATTGTCACTAATTTTTAAGTTATTGTTATTAATGAAATCCCAATTTTTTGAAAATATTTTAATATCTGATTTTTCTAGAGTTAGATCTAGGGTGTCTTCTAAAAAGACTAAGTTTCCACTGATGTTAAGTGCATTATCACTTTCAGATTGATCAAGAAAAGTACTGAAATTTATTTCTCTGCCAGTCCAATAAAGCTCCATGTTTAAATTTTCAGTATTAAGATTAGAATTTAATTGTTGACTTTGAGAACTTATAAACCCAATACCTAAAACATCTTGACTTAAATGATGCTTACTAAAATTTAGATCTACAGTGTTCGATGAGAATCTATAATTATTGTATTTAATAGTATCGAATGAAGATTCTATGAAAATGTTACTATTTTCACCATTTTGAAATTGTCCTTTAATTATAGCTCCTTTTTCAATATATAATTCAGGTGAAAACAAGGAAATTAAAGGGTTGATTTCTTTAATTATAAACTCAAAGTCAACAGTATATTCTGAAAGATTATCAGTTGAATCGAGATCACTGTAGTATTCTTCTATTTTATCTTTATCATTTTCAATATTAAGTTGATATTCCTTAACTGTTCTGAATAGATCTTTTTGAAGTTGAGTGAATTTGTAACCACCATCAATATTGGCTTTGAAAAGGTCGGAATTAATCATTAATTTTCTATTCCCATCTATGTTAGATGTATTTATAGTTAAGGAGTCAAGTTGAATGGAGTTTTGTTTATAAACAGCATAGATTCTTTGCAATGAGGTATTTCCTTCAATGCTGTCTAATGTTATGCCTTTCCCGTTTAGATTTCCTTTTGCAGTCAAAATAAAATCCTCCTTGGTAATATTCAAATCCTTGAAATTAATTGTATCTAAATCTGCTGTAACATTAATTAGGTTTTTATTATTTCTTAAGTCAATTGATCCATCCATCTGGAATTTTAAAATAGGATCATTAATGTTCAGCTTTCCATTAAAAAATTCCGATGCTAATTCTGCATTTGTAGTTATATTTTGATATTCATAGCCATTTATACCTATTAAACTGATAGTTGCATTAAGATTCAATTTTGCATCAGCTAATGTAAAACCACTACCTTGTATATTTCCCGTCATTTGCACCTTTTGGAAAATTGAATCTGCATCCAGGAATTTGCCTAAGTCGAAGTTATAGGTAGAAAGGCTACCCTTATAAGTTGATTCCTTTGAATTTTGAGCAATTTTAAGATTTAAGTCAGATTCTACTCTTCCTAAGGGGGAAGTAAATACTCCATCTGCAACAAAGTCAGTAGGGAACCCTATAAAACTCCCTCTAAAATTGGTAATTCCGAAATTTTGAATCCTTTGATAAGAGATACTATCATTTACATATTGTTTAAGATCATCCGGTGTTAAAGATGAATTCGTTAGGTCTAAATCTATAAATGATTCCGAAAAATTGGGTAACCCATCAATTCTGACCTTTCCTTCTATAGAACTTGAATTACCAAATTTCATATTGAGGTCATTTGCTTTAAATCTTTTGATTTTTCCATTGAAATTTCCGGAGATATTAATTTTATCGTTATACTTTTTTACATAAGGTGCAAAGAGAGCTAAATCTTCAGTATATATAATTGAATTTTTAAAATTGGCATTAATATTTACTGAATCGATGATATAAGAAAGGTTATTCATACTCTTGTAATTGAACACAATAGAATCAGAAATGGTACTTTTATTTAGTTCTAAATTCAATTCAGTTAAAGAAAGTCGACTTTGAGAAATTTCAAAATTAGAATTCAAATGATGGATGGTTAGGTCTGACACTGAATCTACTGCAGATAGCTGATTTATTTGCATGGCAATAGTATCAGCTCTACTGGAAAAGTCATTTAAATCAGCATTTAAATCATGTAAAACAAATTGATTGTAATTAAAACCCTCCTTAATGCTATCAGTATCCAAATTAATAACTCCCAATTTGATATTTGATAGTGAAGCTTTACGTATTAATAAATTTTTAGCCGAACTGCTAGAGCTGTCATTTTTCGAAGCTGATAAATTCCTGATAGCTTCTATCAAATAATCAATGTTGAAATAATCATCACCTTTTTCTCTAATAATCATAATTCGTCCATTCTCCAGTTGGAGATTATCAAAAAGAATATTTTCATCATTGATAAGCTGCTTAATATCGTAAACAATCCAAATTGATTCAAGGTTTATAAAAGTACTATAGTCTTTGTTTTTTACATATAATCCCGATAAGGTTATTTGATCAAACCACTCAATATTTATTTTTTCAATACTGATGTCAAAGCCTAATTTTTCACTTAAATATTCACTACCATACTGAGCTACTTTGGTTTGAACTTTTGATGATTGCATAGCTAAAACTAAAACACTCATCGAAAAAAAAAGTATAAGGAACACCCATAATATTGCTTTTGCAATACCTTTTTTAATACCTTGCGTTATATTTTGCTCCTCTTTCAAATTTTATGGATATCAATATTTTAGCCATCGAATCTTCTTGTGATGAAACTTCAGCGGCAGTTGTACAAAACGGGAAAGTACTCAACAACATTATCGCAACTCAGTCGGTTCACGAAAAATACGGAGGCGTAGTTCCTGAATTAGCTTCGCGTGCGCACCAACAACATATTGTACCTGTGGTAGAACAAGCACTTTCCGCTGCAAATATAAGCAAGAAGGATTTAAAAGCAGTAGCTTTTACTCAAGGACCTGGTCTATTGGGTGCATTATTGGTGGGAAGTAGTTTTGCTAAATCTTTAGCATCCGCTTTACAAATTCCATTAATTGGCGTAAATCACATGCAAGCGCATATTTTAGCCCATTTTATAGAAGATCCAAAACCTAATTTCCCATTTCTTTGCCTTACGGTGAGCGGTGGGCATACCCAAATAGTAAAAGTTAACGACTATTTGGATATGGAAATATTAGGAGAGACAAAAGATGATGCGGTGGGAGAGGCTTTTGATAAGATTGCTAAAATTATTGGCTTGCCTTATCCTGGAGGGCCAATGATTGATAAACATGCCGAGAGTGGAAATCATGAAGCTTTTCAGTTTCCTGAAACAGAAATGCCAGGCTTTAATTATTCTTTTAGTGGTATAAAAACAGCAGTTTTGTATTTCCTTCAGAACAATAGCCAGAAAGATATTAATTTTGTGAGTGATAATCTTGACGATATTTGTGCTAGCGTGCAGCATCGTTTGATCACGACTTTATTGCAGAAATTAAAGAAAGCTTCAAAGCATACTGGAATTAATGAAATAGCGATTGCAGGTGGAGTTTCGGCAAATTCATATTTGAGAAAAATGTTGGAAACTACAGGAGAGGAGTTAGGCTGGAATACTTATATTCCTAAATTTGAGTATTGCACAGATAATGCAGGCATGATTGCCATGACGGCTCATTTTAAATATCAAAAGCAAGATTTTTTGGGGATGGATGCTGCTCCTATACCAAGAATGAAATTTTCAGCTGATAAAAATAAATGAGAGAAGTTTTTAAAATAGGAGATAAAAAGAATTACAATTTCCGAGTTAAAGCTCAAGATGTGGCACATTTTGATCAGCAAGCCGTACACGATGTATGCGCTACTTTTACATTAGCTAGAGAAATTGAATGGGCTTCTCGCTTATTTGTACTTGAAATGTTGGAAGAAGGAGAGGAGGGAATTGGAACTCATTTGAATATTAAGCATTTATCTCCTGCTTTATTAGGGGAAGTTGTTGAAATTATAGCGGAGTACAATGGCATAGAAGAAAGGGAAATAATTTGTAAGTATGAGGCTAAAGTAGGAGACAGACTAGTGGCAAAAGGGACAACGGGTCAGAAAATTCTCCAAAAGGAAAAATTAGCCAAGATTTTCGATAAACTTTCAAATTAAAGTATTAATTTTTGTTAGAATTGTGAAATATGAGTGATAAAAAAGAATTTAGTACATCGGTTACTGTAAAAAATAAAAAGGCTCGATTTGAGTACGAATGGATAGATACATATCAAACTGGCATTGTTTTGCAAGGGACTGAAATAAAGGCTATTCGTTTGCATAAAGTAAGCTTACAGGAAGCTTATTGCTACATTCACAGAGGAGAGGTTTTTGTAAAAGGCATGCATATTGGGCTTTATGAATTGGGTACTCATTATAATCACGAAGAAAAACGCGAACGTAAATTGCTTTTGAAAAAGCAAGAAATTGAAAAAATTAGAAAGAGGATGGAAGAGAAAGGCCTCACTCTTATTCCAACTAAGCTTTTTATTAACAACAGAGGATTGGTTAAATTGGAAATAGCATTGGCAAAAGGTAAGAAAACACACGATAAAAGAGACAGTATTAAGGATAAGGATATGAAGCGGGAATTGTCTAATTTGAAATTTTAATCTATGATTTCAATAGGGGAAAAAGGTATTTGTAGATTGAGCATAGTTCCTGTTCGGGCAGAAGCTTCTGATGCTTCAGAAATGGTGACTCAATTATTATTTGGAGACCACTATATGGTATCTGAATTATCAAAGGACTCAAAATGGATTAAAATAAAAATTTATTTTGATGATTATGAAGGATGGATTGATGCAAAGCAGTATCACTTCATTACAGATGAATATTTTGAACAAATCAATAATTCTGACTATAAAATATGTACTGATTTAACAGCTAGTATTTTATATCATAAAAACTTGTTGAACGTGGTTATGGGTGCAATTATACCTATTTCTACTAATGAAATTTTTAAAATAGAAGAACAATTAGGGTTTAATGGAGAGGCAAAATCATTAAGTGCCAGACGAGATTTTGAGTTCTTAAAAATTATAGCTAGAAAATATTTAAATGCCCCTTATTTGTGGGGAGGAAAATCTCCATTTGGAATTGATTGTTCAGGTTTTACTCAGATGGTTTTTAAAATTTGTGGCTACACTTTAAAGCGTGATGCAGTTCAGCAAGTAGAGCAGGGGAAAGCGGTAGATAGTTTGAAAGATGCTATGCCTGGCGATCTAGCTTTTTTTAGAAATCAAGATAAAAAAGTGATCCATGTGGGCATTTTACTTGAGAATCAGGAGATTATTCACGCTTCTGGCAAAGTAAAAATTGATTTTTTAGATGAAAATGGTATCTTCAATGCTGAACAAAAAGGTTACACACATTATTTGACAGATATTAAAAGGGTATTAGCATGAGAAATTAAACTGATTTTTCATGCTTGAATAAAATTTAACGGCATGAAAATTGGTTCCACGCGCGCATTAGTTTTAAATCAGGATTATAGTCCTGTTACGGTTTGTAGTATTCCAAAAGCCTTTCTTTTACTTTATTTGCAAAAAGCGGAGCTAATTGAAAAAGATGAAGCTCGTAAACTTCGTTCCGTTGATCGCTCATTTCCTTTTCCATCTGTTATTCGATTAACCAATTATGTCAATATGCCATATAAAGGCGTAATGCTAACTCGACAAAATATATTTAAACGCGATGGGCACGAATGTCAATATTGTGGTACTTCAAAAGACTTGACTTTAGACCATCTTATTCCAAGATCAAAAGGAGGGAAGTCAATTTGGACGAATTTGGTTACGGCATGTAAAAGATGTAATGCCAGAAAAGGTAACAGTACACCAGAGGAAAGCGATATGATACTTAAGCGCCCTCCCTTCAAACCAAGTTATGTGATGTTTATTCGTGATTTTTCAGGTCACGTTGATGAAAAATGGCTGCCATTCTTAAAAACTAAGCAGATGAGTGCTTAAAGTTATTGTATAAAAAAACCGCTCTGTTTTTGCAGAACGGCTTTTCGGTTAAGTGAATAGTTGGTTATGGTTATATTGTTTTTTATCTTAAAAATAATAATTCTCTGTATTTTGGCAATGGCCAAAGCTCATCGTCTACGTACAATTCAAGCTTATCGGCTGCATATCTGATTTTGTCAAAATAAGCTTCTTTAACTTCATCACAGTATTTATAGGCTCTTTCCTTACTATCTTCAATTTCGTTAAACTCTTTTCTCTTCTCAATCATTTCATGCACTAAGCTTCTCAAATCTTTAGTATAGCCAGAAATTAATTCAATATTTTTCAATATTTCTGAGTTATCTAGTTTTAATGCACTTAGATTTTTTGCATTTTGAGCCAAAGTATTTTGATATTTAACAGCAGTAGGAATAATCTGATTCAGAGCTATATCACCCATCAAACGAGATTCTATTTGGATTTTCATAATGTAATTCTCCAAGTAGATTTCATTTCGTGCCTCTAGTTCCTCAGGAGTCATCACATTATGCTTAGCAAAAAGCTTTTTAGCTTTCTCTGTAACGAATGCTTCCAACGCTCTAGGAGTATTTTTTACATTAGCTAAACCTCTTTTCTTAGCTTCTTTGGCCCAATCTTCTGAGTAACCATCTCCTTCAAATCTTACCTTTTTTGAATCTTTAATATATTGTCTTAAAATATTGACAATAGCTATTTTCTTATCTGTTCCTTTCGCCATCTGAGTTTTCACCTCTTTGTGGAACTCATTTAATTGCTCAGCCATAATTAAATTCAAAATAGACATGGGTTGAGCCACATTCTGATCAGAACCCACAGCTCTGAATTCGAATTTATTTCCTGTGAAAGCAAAAGGTGATGTTCTGTTTCTATCGGTATTATCTAAGATAATTTGAGGAATTTTGTCTATGCCCAATTTCATGTACATATTATCTCCTTTATCTATTTTGATGTTTCCTTTTTCCTCTAGTTCATCTAAAACAGCAGTTAACTGAGAACCAATAAACACAGACATAATTGCTGGTGGCGCTTCATTAGCACCTAATCGGTGATCATTACTAGCGGAAGCAATTGATGCTCGCAATAATTCCCCGTTATCAGCAACAGCTTTAATAGTATTTACCAAGAAAACTAAGAATAATAGGTTTTCTCTAGCGCTATTACTTGGCTGGAATAAATTAACTCCAGTATTTGTGATTAATGACCAGTTATTATGCTTACCACTTCCGTTTAGTCCAGCGAATGGTTTTTCATGAAATAGTACTTCTAAATCATGTTTGGCAGCAACACGTTTCATGACGTCCATCATTAAACTGTTGTGGTCAGTGGCAACATTTATATCTTCAAATAATGGAGCAGCCTCAAATTGACTAGGCGCAACCTCATTATGTCGAGTAGAAATTGGAATGCCTAACTTTAAGCATTCAATTTCGAAATCTTTCATGTAGTTATAGATTCTACTAGGAATAGATCCGAAATAGTGATCATCCAATTGCTGACCTCTGGCAGGATTATGACCAAATAATGTTCTACCAGACATTAATAAGTCTGGTCGAGCAGAATAAAGCGCTTTATCAACTACAAAGTATTCTTGTTCGCATCCTAAAGAAGCATTTACTCTGTTTACATTTCTGTCAAACAACTGAACTACTTTAGTCGCAGCTGAATCAACCGCTTCAACCGCTTTTAATAATGGAGCTTTGTGATCTAGAGCTTCACCAGTGTAAGCAACAAAGATAGTTGGGATACATAGCGTTCTTCCAAAAATAAACATAGGAGAAGATGGATCCCATGCAGTGTAACCCCTTGCTTCAAATGTAGTTCTTAATCCTCCGTTTGGAAATGAGGAGGCATCGGGTTCTTGCTGTACTAGCATCGAGCCTGCAAATACTTCGATTCCTTTTTGGGCATTGAAAAATGAATCATGTTTTTCAGCAGTAGATCCAGTTAAAGGCTGAAACCAGTGGGTATAATGAGTAACTCCCTTACTAATTGCCCAAGTTTTAACTGCAGAAGCGATTTGGTCTGCAGTTTCCCTATCTATTTTTTTGCCTTTATCAATAGCGCTACTTACTTTCTTGAAAACTTCAGGTGCTAATGAAGCTTTCATTTCACTCAAACTGAATACATCCTGTCCGAAATAATCTGAAATCTTATTGGAAGGAGCTTCAATTCTCTCAGTTTTTCTTCTTGAAACTATATCAAGTGCATTGAATCTTAAATGAGCCATTTTTATGTTTGTTGGTTTAAATTCGAACCAAATTTAGATAAAATTTTGTGAAATAATTATTTCGAGGGTCGGAAATAATTTAAAATTCATAAAAAATTATAAAAAAGACTGTTTTTCACCCTTAATTATGAACTTCTTACTTGTTTTTATCTCTTTTTAGTAATTTTTTTTGCTATTTGAATTGAAATTAGCTGAAAACATGAGAGTTAGTTCATTTGAACAGTTCGATCTGAGAAAAACAGTCTAATTTTTATCCAATAAAGTCCTTCAGCTAAAAAAGATTTACATTCAGGAATTTTAGCCTTAACTTTGCGGTTCATTTTGCAAAATTTTCGGCATGAACAAAAAAGTTGCTTTTTACACCCTTGGCTGTAAACTGAATTTCTCAGAGACATCCTCTATTTCAAGAATGTTTGAAAACAGAGGGTATGAGAAGGTTGAGTTTCAAGCAAATCCTGATATTTTTATTATCAATACCTGCTCGGTAACGGAAAATGCTGATAAAAAATGTAAGAAGGTTGTAAAAGAAGCCAAAAAAATCAATCCTGATGCTTTTGTGACAATTATTGGGTGTTACGCACAGCTTAAGCCCAAAGAGATTTCTGAAATAAAAGGAGTAGATGCCGTTTTGGGTGCTGCTGAGAAATTTCAGTTGATTGATAAGTTGGACGGTTTCACTAAAAAAGACAAACCTCAAGTTTTAGCTTCAGATATAAAGGAGGCTAAGAGTTTTAACAATGCTTTTTCTATTAGTGATAGAACCCGAACTTTCTTGAAAGTTCAAGATGGTTGTAATTATCATTGTGCATTTTGCACCATTCCATTAGCAAGAGGGAAAAGTAGAAGTGATACCATTGAAAATATTGTAAAAAGTGCTCATCAAATTGCGAGTGAGGATGTAAAGGAAATTGTTTTAACAGGGGTAAATACGGGCGATTTTGGTATTCAAGATGGAAAAAGAAAAGAACGATTTGTTGATTTGGTAAAGGAATTGGATCATGTTGAAGGGATTGAACGCTTTCGAATTTCCAGTATAGAGCCTAATTTGCTTACCAATGAAATCATAGAGTTTGTAAGTCGATCTAAAAGATTTGTACCGCATTTTCATATTCCATTGCAAAGTGGAAGTAATAAGGTTTTGCGCAAAATGAGAAGACGCTACTTGAGAGAACTTTATGAAGATCGGGTAGCAAAAATAAAGCAACTCATGCCTCAATGCTGTATTGGGGTTGATGTAATTGTCGGCTTTCCAGGAGAAACGGATCAAGACTTTTTAGATACTTATCATTTTCTTAAAGAATTACCTGTTTCCTATTTGCATGTTTTTACCTATTCAGAAAGAGCCAATACTGATGCAGATGAAATGGATGAAGTGGTACCGATGAAAGTTCGAAATGAGCGTTCTAAAATGCTAAGGAGCTTATCTGAAAAGAAAAAACGTGCTTTCTATGAAGAAAATTTAGGTAGGGAAGAAGTAGTTTTATTTGAAAAGGATATTCATGATGGCTTGATGGAAGGCTTCACGGATAATTATGTTCGTGTGGTAGCCAAATACGATCCTATCTTAATTAATGAATTGAAAAAAGTAAAACTTACAAACTTGACTGCCGAGGGTTTAATGGAAGTGACAGAAGTGGAGACCGAGGTGTTGCAGCATTAAATTTCCTAAATTGACAAGTTTGCAGATTGTCAAGTTTTAAGGTTGAAGTGAATCTTGACTCGTCCTAAAAAGGTTTTATAAAAAAAAGCTGTCTTTACTCATCGTAAGAGACAGCTTTTTTTGTATTAATACTTGATACTAAAATCTAGTATCTTATTTAGATATTCTCTCAATTAAATCAGCGGCTCTGTTTGAGTAACCTGCTTCATTATCATACCATCCTACGACTTTAGCTAATTTACCAGAAACTGAAGTTAAAGCAGAATCAAAAATACAAGAATGAGTATTTCCAACGATATCAATAGAAACAATTGGGTCTTCAGTGTATTCTAAAATTCCTTTCATACTTCCTTCAGATGCTTTTTTCATAGCTGCATTTACTTCCTCAGCAGTTGTTTCTTTTTTCAGCTGAACTGTAAAGTCTGTTAAAGATCCATCAGGAATTGGAACCCTCATTGCAATACCATCTAATTTTCCTTGTAAGTGAGGTAGAACTAAACCAACAGCTTTAGCAGCTCCTGTTGAAGTAGGTACTATAGAGTAAGCTGCAGCTCTTGCTCTTCTTAAATCCTTATGTGGGGCATCTTGTAAATTCTGATCAGCAGTATAAGCATGAACAGTTGTAATGTATCCTTTTTCGATTCCGAATGTATCGTCCAAAACTTTAGCCATTGGAGCTAAGCAGTTGGTAGTACAAGAAGCATTTGAAAGAATAGTTTCATTTCCTGTCATGGTGTCGTCATTAACTCCTAATACAACAGTAGGAACATTTCCTTTAGCAGGAGCAGAGATTACCACTTTTTTAGCACCTGCTTTTATATGTTTACCAGCGCTTTCTTCATCTACGAAAATACCTGTAGATTCTAAAACAATTTCAACACCCATTTTTCCCCATGGAAGATTAGCTGGGTCTCTCTCAGCAGTTACCGATATTTTTTTTCCATTTACGGTTAGTGAATTCGCATCATGAGAGATTTCACCTGGAAATTTACCGTGAACTGAATCATACTTTAATAAGTGCGCTAAAGTTTTAGTATCAGTAAGATCATTGATACCCACAACCTCAACATTATTTTTTTGCAGCAGAGCTCTGAAAGTTAATCTTCCAATACGCCCGAATCCGTTAATTCCAACTTTTACGTTTGACATGTTGATATAATTTATTTTAGTTAAGTTAAATGAGATCGTAAATATAAACCTACTTGTCAGTAATATCAAATTAGAGGGGTAAAGGTTTACCTTAGAAAATTATTTTCTCTTTTTTTGGGGTAAGGGTTTGTAATTAAAAAACAGCCTTCTATATTTGCATCTCCATTTGCAAATGGCCCGTTCATCTAGGGGTTAGGATATCAGGTTTTCATCCTGGAAACAGGGGTTCGATTCCCCTACGGGCTACTTAGAAGTACTTAATAAAGTCGTTATTAAGTAATTGATTTTAATGGATTTAGTTACTTTTTATTCAAATTATTGTTTGAATAAGATTTTAGAATGGCCCGTTTCACCCAGAGGGTGATCACCCTCTGGGTGACATCTAGGGGTTAGGATATCAGGTTTTTCACTCAAAGAGTGACCAGCCTCTGGCTGGCATCCGTAGGATAAACATTGATGTTAAAATTAGGTGGTAAAAGTAGCAAATGGCCCGTTCATCTAGGGGTTAGGATATCAGGTTTTCATCCTGGAAACAGGGGTTCGATTCCCCTACGGGCTACACATTCGCTAGTCAGCGAGTAAAAAAGGTTACCATAAACGGTAGCCTTCTTTATTTGCATCAAATCAATTACTTTAGTAGTAAAAATTATTTTTCATGTGGTATTATTGTTATGTACTAGAAAGCACAATAGATAAAACAACTTATATAGGGTCTACAGAAAACTTAAGAAAACGACTTAAGGAACATAATAGCGGTAAGACCAAATCAATTAAGAATAAGATTCCAATGAAACTGGTTTACTGTGAAGCTTATAGAACCAAGACCTTGGCAATTAAAAGGGAACGTTTTTTAAAAAAGAATAGCGCTGCTAAGAAAGATTTGTTTTCTAGAATATTTGAGGAATGATAAATGGGTTCTCAGCCGTAGGCTGACCAGCCTCTGGCTGGGATTCCCTACGGGCTACACGTTCGCTAGTCAGCGAGCAAAAAAGGTTACCATAAACGGTAGCCTTTTTTTATTTGCATCAAATCAATTACTTTAGTAGTAAAAATTATTTTTCATGTGGTATTATTGTTATGTACTAGAAAGTACAATAGGTAAAACGACTTATATAGGATCTACAGATAACTTAAAAAACGACTTAAGGAACATTATAGCGGTAAGACAAAATCTATTAAACATAAGATTCCAATGAAGTTAGTTTATTGTGAAGCGTATAGAAGCAAGACATTAGCTATTAAAAGAGAGCGATTTTTAAAAAAGAATAGCGCAGCTAAGAAGGAGTTGTTTTCAAGAATATTTGATGAATGATAAGGGGTTCTCAGCCGGAGGCTGACCAGCCTCTGGCTGGGATTCTCCGCCAGCTCCTAAAATCCGCAAGTAACTCTGTTTCGATTATTTTTTGTGTTTTACGCTCT
>Ga0076930_100140_pt1 | contig 99504 bp, 97 predicted proteins | sample HotLakConsoUCCRE_FD_71149 | JGI IMG/M metagenome (GOLD analysis project Ga0076930, IMG submission 71149) | Hypersaline microbial mat communities from Hot Lake, Washington, USA - Hot Lake Consortium UCC-RE (version 3) (version 3) ...
TTCAGTGTTCTATCCTATTCTGGGCGATCGAATTTACGCATGGCCCGGCAACTTAGTTGATATTCTGGCGGTTCTTTCAACCCTGTTTGGTATTGCCACATCCCTGGGGTTTGGGGTTCAGCAGATCAATGCTGGATTTAACTTTTTGCTCAATTGGCCCATCACTACGGGTATACAAATTGCTTTGATTGTAATTATCACAGGACTTGCCACCGCTTCAGTGTTTTCAGGTTTGGGCAATGGCGTGCGGCGACTGAGCGAATTAAACATGATTCTCGCCGGTATCTTTATGCTGTTTATACTGGCGGTGGGGCCCACTTTATTTATTGCCGACTCCTTCATTGAAACCCTGGGTTACTACGCCACTAATTTGCCGGCCCTGAGCTTCTGGACAGAAAGTTTTACCAACACCCAATGGCAGCATCAATGGACTATTTTCTACTGGGGCTGGTGGATTTCCTGGTCTCCGTTTGTTGGAGTGTTTATTGCCCGCGTTTCGAAGGGGAGAACCGTTAGAGAATTTATTTTGGGCGTACTGCTGCTGCCCTCATTTATTACCTTTGTCTGGATGACAGTTTTTGGGGCAACAGCCCTCGTGACTGACTGGAATTCTATCGATAGCGTGATTAGTCAGGGGGTTGCTGCCGATATTTCAACAGCACTTTTTGTATTGCTGAGAGAACTCCCCTTCGCTGGCTTAACGTCAGTGATTGGCATTGTTCTGGTTGTGATTTTCTTTGTCACCTCCTCCGACTCTGGTTCCCTGGTGGTCGATAATTTGACCTCTGGCGGCAAACTGGCTACGCCTACATCCCAGCGGGTGTTTTGGGCGATTTTAGAGGGAATCCTTGCGGGAGTATTGCTGTTGGGTGGGGGGCTAGCGGCATTGCAAACAGCCTCCATTACCACCGGGTTGCCCTTTGCCATTGTGCTGCTGGTTATGTGCTACAGCGTCTACCGGGGGCTTAGTTATGAGTACACCGTAGTTATGCCCAAACAGCAGCTAGAAACCCATGAACGAGGACTAGGAAATCTTTGACACTCCCCGACCTAAAGGAACGGGGATTCTTGGTTCATCGAGACTCCGTTACCCAGCAGGATCTTGACTAGCAAGTTCCAACTGAGCAAGAGGGTGTCTCTCCCCCAGCGTAGACATTTCCCTGTGCCCCAGGGTATGGAGTCCAAGCTGCAGGATATTGATGGCGGCATTGTGGTCTCTATCCAATTCACAGCCACATTTGCAAATGTGAGTTCGGGTAGAGAGTGCTTTCATAAACTCCTGTATTTCCTGGCTACAATTGCCCTAACAGTAGCCAGGAATCATGCTTATTATGAGCTTGGGCATAAGACGCATATGGTCCAAGCTTAGTGGTAGACCGGGCACGAGCTAACCCAACACTGCGCCACACCTGGCCTTCCATGCTGGTCACAAAATCTCCGAAGTCGTGTTGCGCAGCATTGGGCGCTGGCATCAAGATCGCATCACTATTTGATTTGCCCATCCTTGCGCCCTAAATGCCCGCTATGCTTATTCAGCCTGGTTCGAGTGTCAGTCAATCAGGGTTTGAGCAAAACCGCCGCTAACTAGCGAATGACGCTTCGCGTTCATTCGCTAGTTAGCGGCGGGCGGAGTTTTCGCGGGTCGTCCTGGTTCTCGATGTACTTCAAAAGAGTTTCGATGCTGGCCCGTCCCCCAGTCGTAATCAAGCCATAGGCCCGGTTCCAGAAATAAGGCTTCCAGTAGAAAGGGCGTAGCTGTTCTGCAAACTCCTGGCGCATTTTTCGAGCTGATACCGATTTCAGATTTTTCACAAAGTCGGAGAGCCTAACCGTGGGGTCAACCTCGAACAGCAGATGAACATGGTCGGGTTCCCCGCCAAATTCAATCAGCTCTCCTCCCCACTTGGCCAACAAATCGGTGAATATCCCCTCTAGCCTGTCCAACATCTCCGCGTTCAGGCATTTGTGACGATACTTCATTGACAAGACCAGGTGATAGCACAGTCTGTAAGCACTGTGATTCCTCGTCCTCAAGGTGACAAAATCCTGTTCCATGTGCTACAACTTCAATATGAGTAAAGCTATTGTACGCACTGACAAATGGGGCTTGCAACCGTTGCCAGAAGTGAGACTTCACCTCCTGGCAACGGTTGAAGAGTACCGGGCTTACTGCAAGGCTCTAAGCTATGTGGTCATGGGTCACTGGCCAGAGTTAGCTGAAGCCCAAAGTTTTTGTGCGGCAGTGGAAAGGCTCATTCATCGCACCAACAAGAATCCAGACCCGAAATATTCCTATTTCGAGAAGCGGTTCTACAAGTTCCCGTCTTATCTGCGTCGTGCTGCCATCGAGTTTGTGAAAGGGCAGGTTTCGTCCTATCTGTCTCGATACCGAGCATGGCAGTCAGGCATTCGGAATCGTCGGGATGCTAAACCACCTGTCTTCAATGTGGATGCTGGATGTTATCCCGCACTCTACAAAGGGCAGTTGATAAAGTTTGATGCTCACCTGCTGGTGGCATGGATCAAGGTTTGGAACGGCTCTGATTGGGTCTGGGCAGAGGTGCCCATCACCAGCAAAAGACAGCGGCATCTGACCGGCTCAATCAAGTCTCCCTATCTGGTGATTTCGGAGAAGCATTGCCATCTGGCAGTGCCCTTCGGCATTGTTCCGCCCAAGTGGGAAACCGATGTGGTGTGTGCTGTAGACGTTGGGATTAACACCCTGGCTACAGCTTCAATTGTTTGTCCAGACGGCACTGTATTGGCGCGGAAGTTCATTCATCCGGCCTCTGACATAGACCGTCGAGATAAGCAGGCCAACATCATCCGACAAAAGGCCAAAAAGACCAAGATGTTGCACCGTGGATTTGCAAAGACTCCATACCGCAAGGCAAAAGGCATCAACGCCAATATTGCTCAGCAGGTATCTCGGCAAATTGTCAATTTTGCGCTGGAGCATGGAGCCAGCACCATCGTCTTTGAAGATCTGAAGGGCTGGCGACCCAAGGGAGGGAGGAAGCGGTCCAGCCTGAAACAGAAGTTTCATGGCTGGCTGCATCGCCGCCTGGTGACGCTGACGGAGCAAAAGTTCCAAGAAGAAGGCGGCAAAGTCGAGTACGTCTATGCTCGGGGAACATCATCCTGGGCCTTTGACGGCAGTGGCAAGGTGCAACGATCTAAGACCCAGTACGAGTTAGCGACATTTGCGACTGGTAAGCAATACAGTTGCGACCTGTCGGCCAGCTACAATATCGCGGCTCGATACCTGGCCTACAAACTGAAGCTGACCCGCCGAAAGGACGGGCAGGTAGCGAAAGGCAAAAGTTCCTGCGCTACACCGAGAATGCCGGTCACCCTCTCTCTACTATGGGATTGGGAAGCCGCTTATGAACGCGAAGCGTCATGAGCGGAGCATTCACGACTCCATCCGGGGAATATCAAACCCATCCAGAGGGTTGTCTTCAAAATTATCGTAATTCAACCAGGGGGAGGACCCTATTTGTCGATATAAATTTGCTACCCCTCGGTTAAAGCCTAATATTCTTTCTATCAGATTAATCTGGGCATCTCGCAAATCGTCAATTTCTCTAAACAGCTCATCCTGTACATCCTCTCCCTCCTGAAATTGTTGGGTTAACTGCTGGACTCGGTCTGAACGCAGGTTTACCAGCAGTTCTGCAGATTCAATACTGGCCTGGTTTGCCAGCACATTGTAGTAAGCATCGGCTACATCCCGGCGAATGGCTTCTTGCAAGTTAGCCAGTTCAAGAATATTTCGATCTAAATCTTGTTCTACCAGGGAAGTATCCAGGGCAATACGGTTGTTGTCGTAAAGCGTCCAGTCTAAATTTAGTCCAACGAAATAATCTCCAGCGCGTTCTACCGTAGAACTTGAACCGCCACTGTTGAGAGTTGTATCGCCGGGGCCAACGGCGCCCTGAGCAACAACAGATAATACAGGATCATTTCTATTTTGAACTTCTGCCAGCCTGGCGTCTAACCGTTGGCGATCAGCTTCCAGAATGCGTAAATCGGTACGATAGCGATAGGCCATAATGAGCGTTTCTTCTAAGGTAGACGGCCATTGCTCAATCACCTGATCTACCGGTTCAGCCGGAACCGCTAATACCGTGGGATAAAGGCTTAAGATTTCAGCCAATTCAAATCTGGCAGCCTGCTGATCACGCAAATCCCGCAGCAGCCGCTGATAATTTTCCTGCAGCGATGCCCTGGCCCGCTCAACTTCCAGGTTGGAACCTCTGCCCTGAGCCTGTCGCTGTAAACTATCCTGAACTAAACCTAAATCTCGGGCAACGGCCTGTAGGGCAATGCTGACAAAAGCATTAGCTTCCTGCAGGTTGTAATAAAGAATCGAGACATCTGCGGGGATATTGATCAACGTTTGGCGAAGCCCTAACTCTGACTGGTCTAACTGAATTTCAGCCTGCTGTATGCGAGGATTTCGCTGATTATCTAAGATTTCATAGCGGACTGTCCCCAGCAGCTCAATGTTACGGCTGATGGCTTCGATATTATCTGTATTGCGAAAGAAATCTTCTTCATAGCCGGCCCCACCAATCAGATCTAGAAAGAGCTGGGGATAAAGGTCCTGGCGAGACAACGCCAGGTCAGTATTGGCGCTGTCAATATCAATGCCCCCTCGAACAATCTCCCGATTAGTTACCTTAGCTCGGTTGAGGGCCTGTCTTAGGGTAATGGGAACCGTTTCTGCTACTAATAATTCTTCAGGCTTTTGAGAGGCCGCAACAAATCTGTCGCTAGGAGGTATATCAAACAATGCTTCATCAGAAATGGGAGGAAGGGTGATCAGCCAGGGTTGGCCACTGGCTAAATCGAACCGCTGCAAATCCTCCAGAACATAGTCTGGCAGTGGCCCCAGGCTTTCCTCCAAAAACACCATTAAGTCCGCTGATCCGGATTCTGCTGACCCGGGTTCTGCCTGGGCCATGAAACCCACCTGGTTTGTTGTAGAGTCAGGAAACTGGACTGCATGACCTGAAGACGAATTAACCGGAGAAGAGGTTGCCCGCCCCGGCTCTGGCTCTAGGGTTAATTGAACCAGCATACAACCGATGCTTGTGGCGCAAAAGGTAGCAATTGTTGATGGCAAACCTAGCTGTTTCACGTCCGTGTGCTCCCTTAAAAGTTCTGCCAGGCTCAAGAATCAACATTCTCAGCTTGAGGTCTATCGCTAAGGGGGCATCCCAGTTTTGCCATAAGTATAAATACTGAGCGTCAAACTTAAAGATATCCCCTTCCCCGAGACTACTCATGGAGGCCGCTTAAAAAGCCGAAATTCAAGCCCACACCCGCGCTATCGCCGCTTTGCTCAATGCAGAAGCCGATGCTGAGCAGGTACAAACCCTGGCTGACATCGAAGAAACGGAGCGTTTCCAGCGGGGAAAGCCCAGTCCTGTGGCAACCTGCCCAGTGTAAGTTGATACCCGAACGACTTACCTGAAGAAGACTATCCCAGGCAATCACAGACGAGAAGCGAAAGTTTTGAACTTATACCTCTGTAACTTAAGGTCAATTCAGCCTAGCCCCCTCGACTCTGCCTGGTGAAAGTAAGAAATTTGCATGAAACAAAGAATTTCGAGCAAGATTGCCCACCAGACAAGAACTCTGGGCTTCTGGGTAGATACCAGACCTGCCTGGCCAGGTACACCTGAAAAGGAATCGCTAGTGGCGTTCACGGGAAATGAAACCGAGAGGCAGTACGCCAGGTCATTACCAAACTCTTACAAAGTGCCTTTATGATCAAAAAACGATACGCCAAAACAGGTCTCCAAAACAGTGAGTTAAGGCGTTCTTTCAGCACCGCCCCTTGCCTTACGGCGGGGGCTTTCTATCTGGACTGAGGCAATCTCCACTGGGGGGCCCCTTCTTATCGACTTCTTACTTTTATAAGCCATATTTACTCCATGGCATCCGCGATGTCTCTTGTCACCTCGCCTTGTGAGTTATTTTGGCTGAACCCTATGGGTAGACCCCTCTTGCAAAAGCATCTATCGTCTTTTTTCCTGGGAACGGCTTTGTGTTTTGGCCTGGCCGGTACGGGATGTCGTTCTATGCCCGAGGCTGAGGCCGGGGTGCCGTTGATTCCGGTCGATTTAGCCACCCTGCGGGCAGAAACGATTAAAGAAAGTACCGTTTTTGTCGGCAATCTGGAAGCCTTGCAAACGGCAGAAGTGCGCTCTGAGATTCAGGGGCGGATCGAGCAAGTGCTGGTGACTCCAGGGCAGCAGGTGGCGGCAGGTCAGGCGCTGATCCAACTGAAGCCAGACCAGACCGTGCCGCAGTTTCAAGGGGCTGTGGCCGGGGTCGATATTGCCATGGGTAACCGCGACAATTCCCTCAAGGCCCTGGATATTGCGAAAGCTCAGCGGGAAACTCTGAAATCAACCCTGGCGCTAGATACTGCCAATGTGGACCGGGCTGAACAGCTGGCCGCGGCTGGCGCCCTGGCGGAGATTCGACTGGATGAAGCCCGGGCCAAGCTAGCAGAAACCCGTAACCGGCTGATTGCGGCCGATGAGCAGGTGGCGGCGGCTGGGGTAGCGGTTCAGCAGGCGGAAGCCCAAATCCGCCAGGCCCAGGCCCAGGCGGATGCCTCCCTGGTGAGCGTTGGGTTTAAGAATGTGGTAGCGCCCATTGCCGGGGTGGTGGATGATGTGCAGGTCAAGGTGGGAGACTATGTCTCTACCGGGCAGCCCGTTACCACCGTCACCCAGGCCGAAACCCTGCTGTTAAATATGGAAGTGCCCCCAGAACAGGGCTCCCGGCTGAGGACGGGGTTGGCGGTAGAGCTGCTCAACCCCACCAGTAAAGAGCAGTTAGCCACGGGCAGTTTAACCTTTGTCTCGCCCAACGTGAATCGAGACACCCAGAGCATTTTAACCAAGGCCCAGTTTCGCAACGTCGAAGGATTGCTGCGGGATGGTCAGAATGTGGAAGCCCGGATTGTCTGGAACACTCGACCGGGCATTTTGATTCCCGTTACCGCCATTAGCCGGGTGGGCGGCAAAGAATTTGTCTACATGCTGGATGAAGACACCCCTGAAGACGGCAACCCGGTCGTGCGGCTGACGCCTGTCGAACTGGGGGATATCCAGGGAGACGACTTCCAGGTGATATCGGGTTTAGAGGAGGGCGACCGCATCGCCGTCTCTAACATTCTCAAGCTCAAGGATGGAGCCCCGGTAGAGCTCAATTCTGCATCCCAGCCCTAAAGGAGTGTCATGGCGCTGTTTTCAATCGCCACCAACTTTATCAAACGCCCGGTGCTGACTACGGTTTGCACCCTGGTCATTTTACTGGTGGGCGGAGTCTGTATTCCGCTGTTGCCGATCAATTATTTGCCCGATATTTCTCCCATTCGGATTGGGGTAAATGCCGCCTACACCGGAGCGGATGTGGAAACCGTTGAAAATACCGTGACCACCATCCTGGAGCGGGACATTACCGGTGTCGAGGGGATGGACTACATGACTTCCCAGAGCTATGCCGGGGCCAGCAGCATTTCGGTCTATTTCCCTCCCAGTGCCAACAAAGACATTAGCCAGGTAAATGTGCAGAATCGCGTGGCTCAGGCGCTGCCGAAGCTGCCGGGGCCGGTGCAGCAGTTGGGGGTGTCGACCCGGGCCTCGTCCACCAGTATTTTGCTGGTTTACGGCATTTTTGCCGAAGCGGGGCAGTACGACAGTATTTTCATCAGCAACTACGTTGACCTCAACATTACCGATGCGCTGAAGCGAGTGCCCGGGGTGGGGGATGTTTCAGTCTTTGGCCTGAAGCAAAATGCCATGCGCCTGTGGATTGATCCCAGAGCCCTGGCGGCGCGGCAGCTGACGATTTTAGACGTGAGCCGGGCCCTGCGATCGCAAAACGTGGTGGTCGGGGCCGGTTCCATCGGTCAGGAACCCGTACCCACCGGTCAGGCCTATGAACTGCCCATCCGCATCAACGGGCAGTTTGAGACCACCGCTGACTTCGAAAACCTGGTGATCAAAACCCAGCCCAACGGCACCCTGGTGCGGCTGCGAGATGTCGGTTACGCCGAGTTAGGGGCCGAAAACTACGCCAGCAACGCCCTGGCCAACGGGCAGCCGGCCGTCGGCATTGCCATTTATCAGCTGCCCGGCAGTAATGCCCTGGACGTGGGGGCGAACGTCAAAGCTGCCCTGGAGGAGCTGAGCCAGAACTTCCCCCCCGGCTTAAGTCCGGTGCTGGTGTACGACACTACGGAGTTTATTCGGGTGTCGATTAAAGAGGTGTTTATCACCCTGCTCCAGGCCATCGGGCTGGTAATTCTGGTAATTTTCATTTTTCTGCAGGACTGGCGCACCACGGTAATTCCGGCCATTGCCATTCCGGTCTCGCTGATTGGGGCACTGGGCTTTGCCTTTGCCTTTGGCTTTTCCCTGAATAGCCTTACCCTGTTCGGCCTGATTCTGGCCACGGGGCTGGTGGTGGACGACGCCATTGTGATTGTCGAGGCCATCACCATCAAAATTTCCGAGGGACTACCCCCCCGGCAGGCCGCCATTGCGGTAATGGATGAAATTGCCGGGGCGGTGGTGTCTACCTCCCTGGTGCTGATGGCGGTGTTTATTCCCGTGGCGTTTTTTCCGGGAACGACGGGGCAGCTGTACCAGCAGTTTGCCCTGATTATTGCCTTCTCAGTGATCGTCTCTACCTTCAATGCCCTCAGCTTCAGCCCCAGCATGGCGGCCATTCTACTGCGGTCCCAGGCTGAAGTCGAAGCCGATGCCGCCGCTACGGGGGGCCCCCTGCGGTGGTTTTTTGATCAGTTCAATCGGGGCCTGGCCTGGATTTCCGCCCGCTATAAAGATGCCGTGACATACCTGATTCGCATCCGCTACATCGTCATGGCGGTGTTTGTGGCCGGGCTCTTTGCCACCTACTATATGTTCACCATCGTGCCTGGCGGGTTCGTACCGGCGGAAGACCAGGGCATTGTCATCGGCATTGTGCAGGCCCCCGACGGCGTGTCCGTCAGCTATACCGACGGGGCCCTGGAAGAGGTAATCACCGCCCTGGAAGAGGTGCCGGAAATTGAATCCTATTTTGTCGCCAGCGGTGCCGGTTTAGAGGGCAGAAGCCCCAACCAGGGTCTCTTTTTCGCCAAGCTCAAGCACTGGGATGAACGCCCCGGCAAAGACCAATCCATTACTGCGGTGCTGCGGCGCCTGAATCAGCGGTTCGCCGAAAATCAGCAGGCCAGCATTGTGGCCTTTAACCCGCCAGCGATTCCGGGCTTTAGCGCCACCGGAGAGTCAGAACTGCAGCTGCAGGACCGCACCGGGGGCAGCTACACCATCGATGACTTTCTGGTGGGGGCCAACGAAATTCTGGCGGTGGCCAACGAAAAGCCCCCCATTGGCAGGGCCTATACCCAGTTCACCTCCAGTACCCCCCAGCTGCAGATCGACCTCGACCGCAACCAGCTGGAGGCCCTGAATGTCGACTTTCAGCAGGCGCTGCAAACCATTGGCGCCTCCGTCGGCTCCAACTACGTGAATGACTTTGTGCTGGGCACCCGCAGTTACAAGGTGTTTGTGCAGGCGGAGGGCAACTATCGCAACTCCCCCGATGATCTGGAAACGCTGTTTGTGCAATCGCGCACCGGGCAATTGGTGCCCTTCGGCAAGCTGGCCACCATTACGCCCACCATTGGGCCCCAGAGCATCACCCACTACAACGGCTATCGGTCGATCAAACTACAGGTCAGCGAAGCCAGCGGCTATTCCAGCAGTCAGGCCATCGCCGCCATGGAAGACACCCTGGCGGAAGTGCCCCAGCCAGGGTTAGCCGCCGACTGGATTGGTCTGGCCAAAGAACAGCTGGCCGCCGGCAGTCTAGGGGCGCTGGTGTTCCTGTTCGGCATCATCATGGTGTTTCTCACCCTGGCCGCCCAGTACGAGAGCTACGTCGATCCGATCATTATTTTGCTGACGGTGCCCCTGGCCATGCTGGGGGCCCTGGCCTTCATTGCGGCCCGGGGACTAAACAACGACGTTTACGTGCAGGTGGCGCTGGTTATGCTAATTGGCCTGGCCAGTAAGAACGCCATTTTGATTGTGGAATTTGCCAACCAGTCCCGGCAGACGGGGCTAACCCTGGTGCAGTCGGCCCAACGAGCTGCAGAAGAACGCTTCCGACCGATTCTGATGACCGCCATTTCCTCCCTGGTGGGCTTTTTTCCCCTGGTGATCGCCACCGGGGCGGGCTCGGCTTCCCGCTGGGCCATTGGCACCGCCCTGTTTGGGGGGCTGCTGGTGGCCACGGTGCTGAGCTTTTTGATTGTGCCGGTGCTGTATGTGGTGATTAAAAGCCTGGAAGCCCACTTCCTGGGCAGCAAAACCCCGCCCCCCGGGAACGATGATGCATCGGGCCACGGCTTAACCCAAAAGGATGGCCGCATCGTTCCCGACGTTGATCCGGGGCTGGGGTCTTATCCTGAAGCCGAGAAGCCCCTGCATCAGCCCTTTCAGGAAGGGGAAACTCCCACCTGAGGGTACGGCCCTCCCCAGGTCCCCCGGCAAGAACAGTGCCGACAAGAACAGTGAAGGACGAACTGACCATGAACTGGCGCAGAATGATTTACACCGGACTGGTGAATACGGCCATTGGCATTGGCCTGGGCCTGGTGCTGGCCAAAATCGTCGAGACCCCCTACACCAGCCCCGTCTATCGCCACCTGGATCGGGTCTACATGGTGGTCGGGGGGGCCGGGGGCTTTATCGTCGGCTGCAGCTGGGAAGGGCTAAGGCAGCTGAAAGTAAAGCGCGACTGGGAAGAGAGTCAGCAGCCCCCCCGCAAATCATCGTAGGATTCCCCTCTAAACCCCATGGTCCATAACCCCCTACTCACCATCCAAATTGATCTGCTGCTGCTGCTGTTGATCGCCAGTCTGGCCGCCGTTATCCTGACGCGCCTGCAGTTTCCCTACACCGTGGGACTGGTGCTGCTGGGGCTGCTGCTGGGAGGACTGGCCGACTGGTTTCCCGCCCTGGACGTGTTGAACAGCCTCAACCTGTCCCACGATTTGATTCTGTTTGTATTTGTGCCGCCCTTGATTTTTGAGTCGGCCATCAACCTGGATGGTCGCCTGCTGCTGCGTAACCTGACCCCAGTGCTGACCCTGGCGGGGCCAGGATTGCTAATCTCGACGGCGATTGTGGGAGCCATTGTCACCTGGGGAACGCCGCTCACCCTGGGTCAGGCATTGCTGTTTGGCAGCTTGATTTCCGCCACCGACCCGGTGGCAGTAATTGCTCTGTTCAAAGAGCTGGGGGCGCCCAAGCAACTGTCCATCCTGGTCGAGGGAGAAAGCCTGTTTAACGACGCCACCGCCATTGTGGCCTTCAATATCATTCTGGCTCTGGTGCTGTCAGGGGCCCCCCTGGGTGGTGACACCCTGCTGCAGGGGGGCATCAGTTTTTTGATGGCCTTTGTCGGCGGCCTGGTGGTGGGAGCCGCTTTAGGCTTTTTAGGGCAGTTTCCCCTGCGGTGGGCTAAGGATAACTGGCTGGTGCTGTCTACCCTGTCCCTGGTGTTTGCCTACGGCACCTTCCTGCTAGCGGAAGAGGTGTTTGGCGTATCGGGAGTGATTGCCATCGTCAGCGCCGGTCTGGTGGTGGGCTGGTTGGCCGATGTTTACCTCGACCCCGAAGTCAAGACCTCTGGCAAAGAGTTCTGGGAATATGTGGCGTTTCTGGCCAACAGCCTGATCTTTTTGCTGGTGGGCATTACCGCCGCTGGATTTGATATTGTCTCTGAGCTGACTGAGGCGGGCGCGGTGCTGGGGGCGCTGGGGGTGGCGGTGCTGGCCATTCTGGTGTCCCGGGCGGTGGTGGTGTTTGGCTTAACCTTTCTGGTCAATGGGGTAAGACCCCATGACCGGGTAAGCTGGCCCTTCCAGGTGGTGAGTTACTGGGGCGGTCTCCGCGGGGCGGTCTGTCTGGCTCTGGCCTTGAGTTTTGATCCCCAGTTCCCCAACCGTAACCTGATGGTGCTGCTGACCCTGGGGGTGGCCCTGTTTACCCTGCTCATACCCGGTACCACCATCTCTCGCCTCATGCATTATCTGGGGCTTGATCAACCGCCCGTTCTAGAGCAGGTCAAACTGCAGCTTGGGCACATCGTGGCAGACCAGCAAGCCCTCAATGATCTGGCCGCCCTGAAAACCAACACAGAAGTTTTTTTCGCAGACCCGATTGACCAGATGGCAGCGGAACAGCAGCAAAACCTGGAGCAGTCTCAACAATCCCTGCGGCAGTTAGCGCAGCGGTTAGACCTGGAACCAGACCAGGTGAAACAGTTGCTGTGGCTCATCGCCCTTTCCGCAGAAAAGGCTTATTACCGTCGCGTTTATGATGCCGGGTTGGTTTCTCCCAAGGTGCTGGACCAGGTGAACCTGCTGGTGTCGCTCAAATCCGATGCCGTGAAGCGGGGAGACATACCGCCAGACCCGGAGGATATTGATCCGGTGGAGTTTCGGCTGCAGAATCTGCGCTATCGCCTGACGGAGCGGTATTTGCCGAACAGTAAAGCCTTGCAGGTGTTGCGATCGCAATTACTCAGTGCCCAATAAGCCTACTATGCCGTGCAACTCTATGCGGCGCAACAGGTACCCCAGGAGCTGCAGCACATCGCCACCGCCGCCAAAATTCCAGAGGATCTGCTGCAATCCTGTCTGGATGCCTACCAGCAAAGCCGTACAGAAGCCCTGGCCGAACTTAACCGCATTGCCAAGGAAAATCCTGCCGCGGCGCAGGTTTTCCAGCGGCAGACCCTGGAACGGCTAACCCAAAGAAGCCGGACGAAACTTCTCAAGGAAATGCAAGCAGAAGGGTTAGTTGCCATGCACAGTAGAGCTTAAGGAACAATGCGTCATCAGAGTACCTGACCCCATCTTTATCTGTCCGATAAGTTTTTTGACTCACATTCTCCGTTGTCTAATTTAGAGGTTCAGCCCTATGAAAATAGAACGTTCTAACCAGCCAAATCTAACTCCCGAAGAGCAGGTCCGTCAGTCAGCCCAGGGGGATTTCAACAACGCCGGGCTGAAGCCCAATATTATGACCGCATCTGGTTCTCCAGGATTCAGTCTTTGTGCTGCCAACTACCACCCTGGGAGGCTGGCTAAAGATGTGTCAGGCAGTCAACATAACCAGAGTGTCTGGTGGTTTCATGAGCAAGGAGTGTTTCAGTACATGTGAACGCGAGTGCTCGACTAAATATCGAGGACTCACGTAGACGACTCAGTAAATTAAGACACTAATTTCATTATCAGTACCCCCCTCAACTCCCGAAAATCAACGTTTGAAACGTCGAAAACTCGTTCTTTAGATTGGACTTTTTATTGGGGTAAAATTGGGGTAATCAACTTTTGATGCCCCTTAAACCATTGATGTGTATGAATTGACCACTCGATTCGTAATCGAGCGGTCGCGGGTTCAAATCCCGCCATCGGCTTAAACGCTATAACACCTATTATAAAAGGCTTTCGGGGAAGGCTAGCTGCCATTTAGCTTCCACGATGGTCATGCTGGGAACTGCGCTCGGTAAAGCCTCTACACAGGTTTGATGAGTATCTTTCATACAAACCATGAAGGGGGATTTTGGTAACCTCTGCTACAAAACACTAGCATGGGGGTATAACGCAGATACAGGAGTTCCCGTAATGAGATACCAACTGAGCTGGCATCGTAATCAATCCCTCGATCCCTCTCCCGCCAAAACTTCTAAAGGCTCGGCTAGAGCTAAATGGGAAGATAGATTCAGCTTAAGCTGGCATGTCAACCACCCGCTAGATGTTCCCTTTAAGGATGAACGCCAGGAACCGGCTCAAACCCATCGGCAGGGAAAATTCAGTAACTTCTGGCATGTTGCTATGGCACGTCTGATGATGCCGAGCGAACCCCAGGTTTGGCAAAGCGTGAATGCCGCTGGCCAGATCACCTGGAACGCCTACGATGCAAATAGCGAAAAAGCAGTCTATGGCGTTTCTGAAACCGAGTTGCGAAGCTGGTTAGAGAACTTGCACTACCAGAATTAGGTGATATCTCCGGTAGGGGCGAAACATTCGGCCAATCACTTGCGGGTGATCCTTAAAGCTCCTAACAGAAGGCTGCGCCCCTACTCCTCAAAACCCAGTTCCTGCGGCGATGCCCGCTGCTGGGCAACGGTGCAAACAGTTCCACCGGCCATGGCGTAGTCCACGTTCCCCGCCTGTACCACAATGATGGACCCTGGCTCGGCTCGATAAATGGCGGCATGGAGCATCAGGTTATCCCCCGGTGGGCAGCTCACCGTGTAGGCAGGAGCAGCAATCCGGGGTATGGACGACCACATGGCCCGAAGGCCCGTCTTGTCCAAGTCCAGAAGTGGCGTTTTGCCTTATGGCGATCGCACCCCCTGGTATTATCAATGGGGCAACTTTTGAAGTTGCTCCATCGTCCGGATTTCGGGCATAGAGATATGCCTTGAGTAACAGGAGGGAATCAACGCGATCGCATCCAGCCAAAACCAATAGAATAGCCTACAGCCCATAGCCCTTCCCCTATGACTTCTCAGCTCAAACACAAACTAAAACACCGGATGCTGCTGTTCTGTACCGCGCTGCTGGCGGTGGTGATGCTGGGTGGGCCTGCGATCGCATTTTCACCCCTGGTAGTGCCCTGGGGGGTTAATCCGTGGGAGGAAGCTGAGCCGATGCCCCAGAGCTTCCAAAAAATTCGGGGGGTGTGGCTGACTACCAACGACATCAATATCCTGCGGGATTCCTCCCGGGTGCAGAGCGCTATGGCCGAGTTGTCTCAGCTCAACTTCAATACGGTCTATCCAGTGGTCTGGAATTCGGGCTATGCCCTTTATCCCAGCGTGATTGCCCAGCGCGCCGGGATCCCCTACAGTCACCAAGGCGCTGCGGGGCAGGACATTCTGGCTGACGTAATTAACCAGGCTCACCGCCAGGGCTTGTTGGTAATCCCGTGGTTTGAGTTTGGCTTTATGGCTCCGCCGTCATCCGAGTTGGCGCTGGCCCACCCGGACTGGCTGACCCAGCGCCAGGACGGCAGCCAGACCTCTGGCAGTGCGGCTGGGGAAGTGGTGTGGCTCAACCCGTTTAAGCCTGAGGTGCAGCAGTTTATCACCAGCCTGGTTGCCGAAATTGCCATCCGCTACAACATTGACGGCATTCAGTTCGACGACCATACGGCCCTGCCCAGCGACTTTGGCTATGACCCCTACACCCTGGCGCTATACCAGCAGGAAACCCAACAGCCGGTGCCGAGTAACCCCCGGGACCCGGCCTGGATGCGCTGGCGGGCGGATAAGATTACAGACTTTGTGGCTCAGCTTAACCAGACCATGAAACAGCATCGTCCCCAGGCCATCTTTTCGGTGTCGCCTAATCCCTATGACACGGCTTATAAAGCGTTTTTGCAAGATTGGGTAGGCTGGATCAACCGTGGTTTAGTGGATGAACTGCTGGTGCAGGTCTACCGCTGGGATATGAACAGCTTTACGGAGCAAATTCTGCGGCCCGAAATTCAGATGGCCCAAACTCAAATCCCGGTGGGTATTGGTATCATAACCGGGTTACGCAATCGCCCTATGCCAATATCGATGATTCAATCCCAGGTAATGCAAGCGACGACCCAGGGATTAGGGGTGGCCTTTTTCTACTACGAAACCCTCTGGTACGATGCGCCGGAGCCCGTGGAAGAGCGCCAGGCCCATTTCCGGGATTTGTTTAGCGTACCAGCGTCCCGGTTCAGCCAACGCTAAGTTCGTTAGGATGCATTAGGGCAGGCCCCCCTGTGGCGTTGCTGTGCTCCAGGGTGGCAATGGCGTTGAGGAAAGCAATTTTGGCAGTTAACTCCGCGTTTTGAGCTGTCACCAGATCATCTTCCCTTTGCACTCAAACTCAACCGCTGCCTCCTTCTCTCTGCATGGGTAAGCAAGATGGCCCCGCCGGGGGTGTGGGCGCGTTGGTAATTCTCTATGGGATAAACCTATTGCATTGAGAATAGAAGCTAATCCTGAGATATTTCTAGAAAACCCTGTACACTTTTGCGTTATCTAGCGTGATTCTGGCGACGGTGAGTACCGCTAAGCAGGCTCAAAACGACGGGTCTCAGAAGTAGGGTGGGTAGTACCAGCCCTACAATTGCTTCTCTGTGTCAAGGTACCGGGTCCTTTAAGCGTTTTGGCTTCCTATCCAGGGACCCCAGACAGGCACCCGGTACCTGAACTTACTCTCTCCCTCCCTTGCTCTCTACTCCATAGGCGTAATCCTGCGAGACATCACGCTGATGTACTCACCGTTGCGCCCGGTGGGGATGGGTTCTAACCAGGCGATTCTTTCGCAATATCGCAGTACTTCCATACGGTTGATGGCTTCGGTGACGGCGGCATAGTCGCCCAGCAGGATGTGGCAGAGCCGGTCGGGGTGGTAGGTGGGCAGCTTGAATTGTGTGGAGACGGTTCGGTCTCCGGGGTTATCGTAGGTCATACGGGTTTCTCCGTTTTCGGTTAAGGAAAACGGGGAACTTATCTAGCGGTCCCAATGAAGGTAAAACAAGACGCCAGATCTTAGAATGGCTTCTAGATCATCGCCAGCTTACCCGGTCTAAGTTGGGATGGTACAGGGGGCTTGGGAAGTGCCACCTTCCCTTGCTCCTGCCTAGATTCCATTCCCCGTGGAAGCATTTTATGTTAAGTCCGCTGGGAGTTCAACCGTATTGATGAAGCTCAAACCATGAACCTCGGTAGGCCCTATGATTCAAATTCAACTCAATCTACCGGAAAGTGCCTTTTCGGCTCTACGCAGCACCCCAGATGAGTTTGGCCGAGAACTGCTGATTGCCGCTGTGGTGAAGTGGTACGAAGTGGGGATGATTTCTCAATCAAAAGCGGCGGAAATTGCGGGCATTAGTCGGCAGGAGTTTTTAGCGGCGTTGAATCGTTTTGAGGTATCACCGTTTCAAACTACCCCTGAAGAGTTGGAAGAAGAACTGCGCCGTGGCTAGACGATGGGTGGTGAATGCATCTCTAAAATTGAAGTCAAAGTAGGGTGGGCATTGCCCACCACCCCATTTATTCACCCACCACCAACCCCTCCCCCTCAAACTCAACCGCTGCCTCCTTTCCTCCACATTGGCACCCCCAATCCTCTCTATAAAACCCTTCCCTTACAAACTGCCGAAAACTCGAAAACTCCCACTGATGGGGACACTCCACCAACCCATGCTTCACCGGGTTGTAGTGCAAATAATTGATGTGCCCGACCCAATCGGCCTCGTCGCGAATGGTGTGCTCCCAAAATCGTCGTTGCCATACGTCGCTTTCCCGTTGCCGTTGGCGAGAAATGCAAACATCTTGCGGTAGGGCAAAACTGCCCTTAAGCGCTCGGGTAAACAGCACCTTCAGCCGTCCGACTCGCTTTGAGTAATTGTCGTCGTCTTGGGGCAGGGTCCATACAAAATGAATGTGATCGGGCAGTATGACGGCGGCTGTAATGTCGAAGGGCATTTCAGCCTTGACGGTGGCGGCGGCTCGACGTAGACGTTTTACGTTGTCGGGTTCCGCGAAGATAGGTCTGCGGTTGAAGGTGACCAGGGTGAGAAAGATGGCCCCACCGGGGATGTAGGCGCGTCGGTAATCGGGCATTTGGGAGAAGGGAAAGAGACTCCGAAATAGTATTCCCGGTTGACTGGTGATAGCTTGGTGGGAAGGTGGGCAGTGCCCACCCTACAGTTACTGCGATGATGAGTTTCAAACTTCCCTGGCCGATGAGCTAGAACGGTTGTCGAGTGAGTAGGGTGGGCACTGCCAGCCCTACAATTACTGATTGAACCCATCGCCCATCACAGCAAAGGGAGATTTTATGGACGCGCTGAAGATTCTACAAGCATCTGATCGGGCCAACTGGGATTATGACGATGAAGCTGATGTCTTATACCTTTCAGTTGGTGAACCTCGCCCTGCGGTTGGTGTCGATATTGGCGATGATGTGGTGCTGCGCTACGACGAAGAAACTCAGGAAGTTATTGGCCTGACGGTGATTGGATTACGAGCCAAGCTTGCTAAGGCGGATTAGTAGGGTGGGCACTGCCAGCCCTACAATTACCTTAAATTAAGTCAGCGCTACGAATATATATAAGAGACAAGTAATCAGATCAGAAACTCTTTTTATGCCAACTCAAACTCTCGCTCAAATCATACCCAGCATAATAGGTGGTTCTGTATCAATAGTTTTGGGAATTATGGCTTCTTATGTATATGAAAGATGTTATACCAATTCGTTATGAAGGTGAGCCTAATATTTTCACGCTCTCTGAACCAGAAGTCTTGCTAGACAAGGAGTTTATCTTCCGAGTGATTGCATTATTAAGCGCAGCTTCACATTTAATTGGTATTACAAGCCAAAAATTCTTCCGTTTTATTATAAAGAACATTTTCGATTAAAAAATCGAATTACTAAAATTGACGGATTTACCGTTATAGCATTCTGGAATGAAGGAACAGAAACCATAAAAGGTATAGATATTAATCCACACAATAAAATTGTGATAAGTTGTGTAGATAAGGACGACTATCCTGATAGTTATTACTCCGCAAGTATACCGTACAAGTCGGATAATCCATCCCAAAAAAATGAGAGTGATTTTCCCAACAATAGCTTTGAGCTTGAAGAAGCCTTTATAAATGGCTCTAAATACGGTTATAAAATTTATCTTATATCATTTATTGAGCTAAAGAGCAAAGAAGGTGTCCTTATAGAAGTTTTTCACAATGCTAAATCTCGCATTATATTTGAAGGGGCAATTGTCGGGCATGGGAAAATCAATTTTTCAAGAGTGAAATTTAGCGAAAAACCTTTCCCTTATATGTTATGGCTAGCTCTATTTGGAGCATTTTCTATATTTGCTTTTTATGTTGGAACGATGGGATTAATGATAACTAATCACTTGTTAAAAGAACCGCCTGAGCTCTTGGTAAGAATATTATCCTTTTGCATGCTTGTCGGTGCGTTGGTAGGTTATTTTGCCTTTTCTTTTTTCTTCTCTTTAAGATTATGGGAGAAACAACTAAGATTGATTCCAGACAATATTAAGGAGTATTTTCGTGATTAAGAGTTTCGTAGAATGGGCTGGCAAAGTAAAATTCGGTTGGGCATTGCCCACCACCCAACTTATTCACCCGCCATTCCCCTCCCCCTCACCCCCTATCATTTTCTTGAGTGCCCTTCAGAAAGTCAAAGTAGGGTGGGCTGTGCCTACCCTATAGCTCTCTCCTTTTATATTGACAGACAAACTAACTTATATTAGAGAATACTAAGATTAGTACAAACATCTTGAGGAAGCATAATGGAAAGCAAAACTATAAATATCTTCGAACATGACTATGTATTGAAACCTGACCAAGATACAGGTGGATTTTACTTTACTGTATGTAGGGTTGAGTATAAAGTTTATGAAACTGAAAAATCTCAAGGCATAGCGCTTAATCGTTGCCCTGATGGATTTTGTGATGCTTGTGATACCCAGTTTACAACTATTAAAGAAGCTGTTCAGTTCGCAGATCTCTACGAAAGAATGATTCAATTCACCTTTTGCACGGAAGAATCTAAGGAAACAGCTATTCAGCGTTTATCTTATGTTGTAGAAGATTTGGTGCAAATGTTTATGCCAAGAAATTGATTGCCTATAGTACCTGAAGAAGTTAATGATTTCAACTTATTAAGGTTGATCGCAGCCGCTATCTTTATATTTTTACTGCACATCTATTCCTCGGGCTTTCCAAAAATCGATTCGATCCTGATTCGCCCGTTCAATTTGTGCCTGGCGAAGATTCTCATTCAGCAGCTCAGTAATCTGCTGCCTCATAAAAGACTGATAATTGTCGCCTTTCCCTTGAACGGGCTGCAATTTACTGATAACCTCTGCTCCCAAGCCTTTCCACCAAAGATTCTGCTGAGAAGACAAATTCAGGCCATAGAGAACGTAGTTAGCGAAATGCTCGCAGTTGTTGACGGCAATGCTATACTTGGCTGCTTCCATAAACTGGCAAACTCTCTCCAGTTGAACACTGGTAATCTTAACATTGCCTTGTAGTTCCAGACCTTTAGGTCCCCAACCGAGGGAATTTCCTAGACTGCCAGTTTCACTGAGAAAGTAATGGTCAGCAAGACCAGCCAGGGATTGAATTGGTGTTTTGCAGACTTTAAGAACGCTGGTTTCAACGAGTTTGAATCCCATAATTCTATCTCTTAGGTGGAGTATATCGAATCATCGAAACATAAATCACCGCCAGGGTCAGACGCTGCCAGTTGGGCTGATTCAGGGTAAAAGCCAACCCTCCAAACAAAGCCAGCCAGCCCACCGGGCCGATGGCTAATGCGATCATCTGGCTCATCCCCATATAAACCGCAAACGGTAGAGTAATGCCAAGGGCACTGGTCAACCCACCCAGCACCGTGCTGGCCATCAAATACACCCCAAACCCACTGGCCTTAGCGGCAGCCATCGCTCCCCCCGTCAGCAGCAAACCTTCCAGACCAGGATCATCACTGTTGCGCTGCATCTCCAGAATCACCTTTTCCCGCTGGTCTGGGGGCAGTTGGTCAAACATATCCTGAAACACCTTCGCCACCACAGTATTCTCAATTTCGTAGGCTTCAAGCTGTTCCCAGCGTCGCCCATTGAGAAAAGCCAGCCAGTCAACCCCCACATGGTCGGCAACATCCGTGACCACCTGCTTCCAGGACTCATCCCAAAAGAGCTGCCCAATGCTGCCAGCCCGTAAATAGCGGATGTGGTTACAGAGGGTGTCGGGGTCGCTGCCGAAGCCCGAGCCGGTCAGATCTCCCAGATTGTGGCGCTGCTCAGAAGTAGCGGCTTTGGCGATTTTCCTGAATTCACGCAATGACATGGCAGAACGGTTATGCAAGATATCTCTGTTCTGGCATGGGAAGATTCAAACAAGCACTATTTTGAAGGAAGTTATCTAAACTTTTAATCGGTGGCGTAGCAATTTGCATAGATCTCACCCATCAGTTCTTTGCTTTGATAAAGCTGCAACCTAAAATATTTATTTATGAAAATTCCTAACGCAGCTCAAGCTATCGTCGATATTCGTAAACTGCGCAGTTATTGCCTTAACCCTGACCACGATGATGGTAAACACAAGGCCCGACGATTCTTCTCCATGCTCGGGATGACAGCTGATGATGCAGAAGCCTTACGGCAAGTGCTGCTTGAAGTGGTTCAAACCCACGAAGCACGGTTGGGCAGGCAAGACCAGTTTGGACAACGCTATACCCTAGACTTTGAAATGGAGTGGCAAAATAAAAGAGCAACATTGCGGAGCGGCTGGATCATCGAACATGGTTCAGACATCCCCAGGTTGACGACGTGCTTTCCTCCTTAGTACACAGAGGTGATCAGCAATATGAATAGCTCTCCCAAGCTTTTAGATGTTGTCGCCCTGACGGTTGACCTTCCACAGTACAACCTCTGGCGAGGGCAGGTTGGTACCGTTGTTGAAACCTTGTCTGGTGGAACAGCCTTTGAAGTCGAGTTTAGCGATCGAGAAGGGCGTACTTATGAATCTCTAGGGCTGCTTCCAGAACAAATTATGGTGCTGCACTTTGAACCCACACCCCCAGGGACTAAAGTTGAGATGGCTACCGCTTAATTAGCTGGCATCATTCCCATGAGCATCCTCCTTCCTCCACAGCTTCAATCCCTTCCGGCCTCTTTCCCCGTTGAGGGGGCTGTCAACATTGTGGTGGAAGACGGTATTCCTATCTTTCGGGCCTCTCAACTCGTTCAGCAGCGCATAGAGACCTTACTTGATAAGCAGGCAGACGACCACCTTAGCCCAGAAGAAATCTCCGAACTGGATCGCTACGAAGAGATTGACGACTATCTAAGCTTTGTGAATCGCACCATTCGCAACCTCTACCTTAACCAGCTAAACACTACCGGTAGCAATGGCGCGGAGTAAGCTCCCCCTGGAAATACAGCAACAGGTTCGGCAACGAGCCAACTGCCTTTGTAAATACTGTCATGTTTCAGAGCAGTGGCAATACGTTCAGTTCACCATTGATCACATCGTTCCATTAAAGTGTGGGGCCAGGAAACCCTCGACAACCTTGCTCTCGCCTGTTTCCACTGCAATCGCTATAAGTCATCATTGAACTCGGCGATTGATCCGCAGACAGATCAGCAGGTTGCTCTGTTCAATCCCAGAACTCAGAATTGGCAAGAGCATTTCATCTGGTCAGCAGATTGCTTAAAAATAGTAGGGTTAACTGCTGTTGGCAGAGCAACGGTCGAAGCTCTCAGACTGAATCGAGAACGCATTTTGGCGATTCGTGCCGCTGACAAAACGGTGGGTCGCCATCCCCCTCCGGAAGATCCTGTACAAAACCAGTAGGGTTGCGTTCGGCCACCCACCGATCCGTCACCTGGGACAGGGATTCGCCGGATTGAATTGAAAGCAGAAGTAGGGTGGGCAGTGCCGAGAGTGTTCTGATTTTTGTGTAAGGGCCAATCAGCCGATTAATCAAGTTTTCTGCAAGCCTTGTAGGGCAGGCGTCTCGCCTGCTCAGCTTATTCGCTGAGCATTGCCCCAAAGCACAGCCCGTAACCCTGCATGGCAAACCTTCAGGCAAGGCCCCACTCTACTCCTCCAAGCTCAATTCGTAGCGTTTCAACAACTTCAGCAGTTTCTCTCGGTCGAGCCACTTCTTCACCTTGCCATAGGCATCAACCCGAGCAATGAAAGGAGCTGAATGACTATAGGCAAACCGCTTCATTTTTTCAACGGCCCTTTTTACATCTCGCTCAAGTTCAGCACTAGGGGCACTACCACCCGACAACGCAAACACTTTTGCATTGCCCCTTGCTACCGCAGCCACCTCAGCAACATTGATACCAATTTTCATATCCCTGGTAATGACAAACCAACCCCGCTGGCTTACCTCGGCCAACCATTTCACATCCGGGGTTTACAAAGGGAAATGATCAGACAATAGCTCTACCCTCACCCCAGCATTACGGAGGACGTTAGGGATTCGTCGTCCTAATAAATTTTCATCGACAAAAAAGACTGTTTCTTCAGCCTTACTCACGCCGCAAAACCTTCATATTCAATGGCGGATTGAATTAAGGTGCGATCGCATCCATAATCATTAGTTAATGCCTCAATAGATTCTCCGGCTTCATAACGATCGGCTAAGACCTTAGTTGGAATACGAGTACCAACCAGTATTGGACGACCAAAAGAAATATCTGGATCGATTACAATTATCTTAGGATCATCTTTAGCTTTTTCAGGGTGTAAAAACGGGAATAGACGAGCAGCAAATCCTTGCTCGTCTACCTCAATTCGAGTCAGATAAACTTCCAAGGTCTCTCGAATTGCAAGCTGTCCTCCTCTAGAAGCATCTAGCAACCGCCCTAAATGCTCAACATAAAGAGATTTTCCATCTGTTCTTAAAAAATCTCCTTTCACTAGTGGGTGAGAATATCCCAGTTCACTGCTGATAAAATTCAGGGCAATGCGAATCTGGTCCAACCGAACGTTATGCTCTACCCTAATTGCCCTTAGAACATGGGCTTCAACCAAGTTAATAAATGATAGAGCTTTGGCGTCTGCAGTTGGTAACTCTATCAACGGTTCCGAAAATTGCCATCCCTGTTTTGTCTTATAAGTTCGTCCTTTAACCCAAGACCGCAATGTGCCACGGGGAATGTGTAGATACTTTTCAGCATCCTTGTACGAATAGGCAGGTAAGTTTCGAGTATCCAGATGGCTTACCGTGGGCATTGCCTTAAATCGTGTTACCAAAGAACCTAACTTGCTGAGAGTGTACTGCATTTAAGTCAAAACTTGAATAATTTCCAATGGATCCTCCAAGGTTTCGCCAGCACTTTAGCTAAAGTCATCAAGGCCCTGCTGAATGCCCTCAATGGCGGCAAAGAAGTCTACGTCGTTGAGGCTGAGGCCCAGGGCGAGGACGGCAACGGCAATGTGTTAAATGTCTTGCCCGGTAGCCTCGGCCCGTTGGCGGAGTAGGGTCTCGACTTGGGGTGGGAGTTCCAGAGTGCTTCTACGGCTTGAGAATAAAACTCTCACAATGAGTTGGCCTGAAAAGGCTGAAATCTCTCTGGTCGATGGTCAAAACAGTTTGGATATTCAAGCGTTCTGCCATTGCCATAACACAGGCATCAACAAAATCAATTCTGAGCAGGTGGCCAGTTCAGGGGAACCCGCAAACAAGCCCACTAATGGGTCTTCGGTTTGGGATTGTTCCAGATTTTCAGCCGATGCGGATTGTGTTTCTTGAGCAACAGACTGCATCAGTTGGCTACCTCCTGCTCGATTTCGCTGAGCACTGGGGTCAGGTCGACCTGGTCAGCCCAGCTTTCCAGGGTGATGCCCACGGTTTGCTCCAGGGAGGCAATGGCGTTGAGGAACGCAATTTCGGCAGTTAGCTCTGCATTTTGAGCCGTCACCAGATCATCTTCCCTCTGCAGTAAATCGAACTGGGTCAGTTGTCCTCGCCCCAGGCGAAACTGAGTGCGGGCGGCCTCCAGCTGTTGTTCGGCATTTTCGGTGGCCCGTACCGCAGCCCTGACCCGCAGCAGGTTTGCCCGCACGCTTTCCAGGTCAGCAATGACGTTATTGCGTATTTCTTCCTCCAGTTGGGCCAGGTTGTTGTCTTGCTGTTGTAGAGCCACTTCACTGCTGACCAGAGCAGTTTCAAGCCGGGGCTCATCAAAGGTGCGGGTGGCAAACAGACCCACCGTTGTTTCAGAAAAGTCTCCTAAATTTCCCCTGGCCCTGGCGTCAAGCTGCCAGCGCAGGCCATCCCTGGACAGCAGCAGGTCGAGCTCCCGCTGCTGGCGCTCAAGCTGGGCCTGGCGATAGTCAGGACGGCGCAGCAAAGCCAGGGCCATGAGTTCCTCCGGGTCATAGGCTTCGGCTCGAGCAACGGCATCTTCAAAGAGCTGAATCACCGTTTCGGCGGAAGCCACAAAAAGCAGATTCTGATCAGTGCCAATCTGGTTGAGGATGGCGTTATTGGCCTGGATCAGCCCATTGCGGGCATCGGCTAAGTCTCGCTCTGCATTGGCGACGGAGGTCTCATTGTCAAACAAATCTGACCTGGCCCGGCGTCCGGCCTCCACCAGAGCCCTCTCCACTTCGAGTTCCTGCTGTCGGCGTTCCAGGGCTCGTTCCTGAATGGCAACACTTCTCTGTTGCTGAATCAAAGTTGTGTAATTAGTAATGGCCGTAGTGATGGTTTGGGTGGTGGTGTCTCGCAGAGCCAGCTGGTTTTGACTCTCCCTGAGCCGGGCCTGCTCTACCGGGGCCTCGTTGACAGCCTGACCAAACCCCCGCAGCAGCGGCTGGGTGACATTAAACTGAAAGGGCTGGGTGCCGTTAAAAGGGTCGACTCCGACTGATATCCTGGTACCCTGACGGGTGTTTAGTTCCGTTGTCAGCAGGGCCTGTTCTTCAAAATCGGCAATATCCCCAAAGAACTGCAGCCCATCATCGGTGTCGATAATTTCACCATTCCCCCTGGCGGAGAGGCTACGGGTGGCATCTACCCTCAGCTCAGGGGTAAACCGGGGGTCAAATGCCTGTTCGGCCTCATTGAGCTGCTGACGCTCTACGATGCGGAACAGAATATCATTGCGCAGGGCGCGGTTGCCCTGCAGGGTAAGGTTGAGCAGGTCGGGCAGGGTAAGGTTAACGACGCGGGCACCAGACTCGGTTACAGTCTCTTCGCCCTCTATCTCTTCGCCTTCTATCTCTTCGCCCTCTATCTCTTCGCCCTCTAGAGGGTCCAGAGAATTGACCGGGCTTTCCGTTGCCGGTTCCGACTCTGTAGAAGTCGGTGGCACAGCAGGGTCTAATGGGGGGGCGCCTGGGGACTCTGCATCAGGCAAGGCATCGGGTAGGGGTTCTTCACCGAAAGGTATGGGCTCGGCATCGAAAGGCAGGGTATCGGTGGACTCTGCCGGAACCTGGGCCAGGGAGAACGGTGCCAGGAAAGGAGGTTCTCTACGGTTATCGATGCTGGTGGGTGCCAGGCTGTCTGGTCGATATTGGAAAGGCTTTGGCTGCGCAATCCTAACCTCTGCAAAGCGGTTACTGCCGACCCGACCCATCTCCGCTGAATGCAAACCGGAATCTACAGCCTCTTGGTGATTCAATGAAACCTCAGTTGAGGAGGATTGGGATAAATCCCAAGTTGTTGCCAGATTGGCCCTGGCGGATGCCCCCAGAGCCGCCACTGCCAGAACGGCAGACACCTGAAACAGCAGACCCTTTTGCCAAGTCGATTTATCCACCATAGAAATCCCTTTAGAGGCTTTAACCAAATCGCCCTTCAACAGAAGGCAAGCCAACTTGTGTTTAACTTCTAGACTTTATATTCTAGACTTTATATCATGTCTAAGTTTAGGAGTAGAAATCAGCTCAGGGCAAGCAAAACTTTGTCAACGGCGACAGCAACATTGGGTAAAAATTAGTTGCCAGGGTAAAAACGGTTATTAAGGTTATAAAAGTTAGTTGCCAATACATAAACCTTGGCCAAGTCCAGAAGTGGAGTTTGGCCTTAGAGAAGGCTACAGATCTCGAACTGGACTTGGTATAGCCTTGAAACAAACACCTTTAATGGCAATGGCTCTGTTCATCCTGCGGCAAGGACTATGCTACGGTTCCCGTTACTTTGGCTAACCCCCTGGTAGATGGCACAGACATTGCCCAGGCTATTGAATATCTGATGGTTCTTGGGGTAATCTTTATCCTGAAAAGCAGGTTAAGTTGTATTTTGGAAACTTATGATATTTTAATGATTTGACTTGTGAGAAAATCTTAGTTTTGTGCAAAATAATACGCTATGGTATCTCTGGGTAGACTAAGCCTTTTGCTACAGGTTTATTTTGGATGACAAGGGCACTTGGGATACATTACAGATTGTATTGAATGGACAGGAGTAACCCCTGCTGATGGCCCATTCTCTATCGTCGGAACCCCGTGACGAACCCCAGGGTAATGAAACCGGTAAGCCCGTTATTACCCTGGAAAATATCTCTCGCATCTTTGGCAGCGGCGAGGCTGCGGTCAAAGCCTGCGATCGCGTCAGCCTCTCCATCTACGGGGGCCAGTACTGCTCCATCATGGGGCAATCGGGGTCGGGCAAATCTACCCTGATGAACATTATTGGCTGCCTCGATCGCCCCACCTCAGGGCGCTACCTGCTCGACGGGGTAGATGTTTCCAGCCTGGGGAAAAGCCGCCTATCCCGCATTCGCAACCGCAAAATTGGCTTTGTGTTTCAGCGCTACGAACTGCTCTCTAACCTCACCGCTCTAGAAAATGTAATTCTGCCCATGATGTACGCCGGTATCGGGCAAACCCAGCGCCGCAAACGAGCCGAAGTCGCCCTCACCCGAGTCGGGTTGGCCCACCGCATGGATAAGCGCCCTTCCCAACTCTCCGGCGGTCAACAGCAGCGGGTGGCCATTGCCCGCGCCATCGTCAACCGTCCGGTGCTGATTCTGGCCGACGAACCCACCGGAGCCCTCGACACCCACTCCACCGAAGACGTGATGGCGATTTTTGATGAACTACACCAGGGCGGCATCACCATTGTCATGGTCACCCACTCCTTTGAAGTCGCCGCCCGCAGTAAACGCATCATCATGATGAGCGACGGCAAAATGACCCACGCCAACATGGCCCCCGAAGACCTCCACTCCCTCACCCCCATGTAGCTTTCTGAGCGACAGGCTTCTTTCTGCAAATTTTAAGTTTTGAATTTTGAGTGTTGAGTCAAGGAGCAATTCAACTCAAAACTCAAAACTCAAAACTCAAAACTCAAAACTCACTCACCCACCCACCCTCCACCCTCCACCCTCCACCCTCCACCCTCCACCCACCCACCCTCCACCCCACCTACCCACCCACCCGCCTACCCATCTACCCAAACCCGTGACCCCCGACTCCCAACCCCAACCCCTAACCAACCCCCCAGCCCCCCAGCCTGACGACACCAAAGGGCTGTCGGACCTGTTTGAAGATGACCAGCCCGAAAATAAGTTCGGGGGCGGGCTGAAGTGGATTCTGGCCTCCGGGCTGTTGCTGGCGGTGGCCCTGGGGGGCTGGTGGGGCTACAGCATCTGGCAGCGACGGTCCGTAGATCCCACCACGGTGGCGACGGCCTCCCCCATGCGCAACACCCTGGAAACTCGGGTCGATGCCTCGGGGGCAGTGACCCTGGGCAACCAGCAAACCCTCACCGCCCCCGGTGATGTCACCGTAGAAGAGGTGCTGGTGACAGAAAACCAGGAGGTTGCCGCCGGTACCGTACTGCTGCGGCTGCGGGCCAGGGAGCTGGAGAGACAGCTCGAAGATGCCCGGATTCAGCAGTCCATTGACGAAATCAGCTATCAGCGCAAGCAGGAGGTGGTGCAGGAAAACCTGCGAGAGGTGCGGCGGGCAGAGGAACGCCTGGCCGAATCTCGACAGCTGCTGGACCAGGGATACATCTCTGAAGATGAGTATGAGCGCGATCGCAATGCTCTAGAGCAGGCCCAATCTGCCCTGCGCACCGCCCAGGTCGATCTTCAAACAGCCGCAATGGAACGCCAGAAAAAGCAGGTGGCCATGGCCAATCTGGAGGCCCAACTGGCCGACAACAGCCTTGTGGCCCCCTTCGACGCCGTGGTGCTGAGCATTCAGACCCAGGCTGGAGACGGTATTTCCCGCGAAGGGGAACTGCTTACCATCGGCGACCCCAACCGAGAAGTGGTGGAGTTTGAGCTGCAGGCCCTGGATGCCGGTAAAGTTTCCGTTAATATGCCCGTGCGAGTCAGCATGGCTGGCCCCAACCCCCAGCAATACCCTGGTCGGGTGATTAGCATTGCCCCCCAGGCCGTTGCCTCTGAAGGCGGGGGATTAGGGGGCGGGGGACCCACCGTAAAAGCCATAGCCCAATTAGACCAACCCAGCGGCGTACTCATTCCCGGTAGCTCCGTTAACCTGGAAATTATCCTGGTTCAGGCAGAAAACGTCCTGGCTATTCCCCTCACTGCCCTGCAGCAAAGTCCCGAAGGACCTTTTGTCTGGGTCGTGGACGAAAACAACAGAGTCGAGCAGCGCCCCGTCAGCACCGGCCTCCAAACCCTGGATGCCGTCGCCATCACCTCAGGCCTGGCCGAAACCGACACTATCATCATGGCCCCATCCCCTGGGGAGCCCCTGAGCGAAGGCATGGAGATTGTGCCCGCCGGAGCAGGGATGCCAGCGGGGGGAGGGTAGGAGGGATGGTGGGATGGTGGGATGGTGGGATGGTAGGGGGTGCTGGGTATTGGGTACTGGGTACTGGGTGCTGGGTGCCAGGTACTGGGTGTTAACCACAGTGAATACTTGATGCACGAGATATCCTAACCACCTTCCAAAACCCGCCACCCGAAACCCGATACCCGAAACCCAATACCCGCCACCCGATACCTGATACCCGAAACCCAATACCTAAAACCCTATACCCTCCCACTCCCCCACCCTCCCACTCCCCCACCTCCCACCATGCCCCTCTCCCCCCTCGACCTCGGCCTCAACACCCTCCAGGACCTGACTGGCAACTGGGTCCGCTCTGGACTTACTGCCCTGGGCATTTTTATGGGGGTAACGGCGATTAACGCCACCCTCAATATTCAAAGCATTTCCAACAATGTGCTGCAGCAACAAATCGACTCCAGGGACAACCCCTACGTCACGCCACAGAACTTGTCCTATGACAAACCGGCGGTGGAATGGAGCGATGAAGTCATTGCCGACCTGGAGCGTTCAGTCCCCGGTATTGCCAGCATTAGTCAGGTCAAGCAGCTCTTTGCTATTCAACAGGCGCAGTATCTTGGCAAGACAGCTGCGGATATTCTGGCCTTTGCCATATCGGCAAACTACCAGCAAACAACTGGTCGCCAGGTGTTGCAGGGGCGCTTTTTCGAGCCAGCAGACTTTGAAGATTTCCACCCGGTCGCCATTATTGATGATGTGCTGGTCAGACAGCTATTTGTCAATGAAAATCCCATTGGTGCTGGCATTTTTGTGAATGGGACCCGGTTGACGGTGGTAGGGGTGATCGAAAGCAAACAGCAGGCAGAAGGAGAGGAACCGAAAGGCACCCTGTGGGTGCCAGAAACCTTTGGCACGATTTTGCAATCCAGCAGGTTCGATTCCTTTGCTCGCAGTATTCAAATTGCCATTGAAGACCTGTCTCAATACGAAACGGTGCAGACGGCCATTTCTGAGCACCTGCAGCAGCAGTTTCCGGGCTACAACATCATTGTGTCGGGCAATGTGGAAGATCTCTATAAACAAGAACAACAGCAGCGATCTTCCATCCGAGTTTTGCTGGGGGTTGGAGCCCTGGCCCTGGTGATTGGCGGGGTAGGCATTGCCAATATCACCATTGCCGCCATCATGGAACGCACCCGCGAAATTGGTCTGCGTCGGGCCATTGGGGCCACCGATTTTGAGGTAATGGCCCAGTTCATTGCCGAAGCCGCCCTGCTCAGCCTGCTGGGGGGAGCAACCGCCGTGGTAGCCGTCCACTTTTTAACCAAAGCGGCCACCACCGCCGTGTTTGAAGCTCCCTACGAGTTCAGCCCGCGGGATGCCGCCATTTCCATGGGAGCGGCTTTTGCCGTGGGGGTCGGCTCCAGCTTTTTGCCCGCCCTGCGAGTCACCCAGATCGACATCATTCAGGCCCTGCGGGGGGAGTAAGCCATAATACCCGGAGTCACGCCGAAGCTGATAGACGGGAATGACGGGTTGACTTGAGCTATATACCATCTTCTCTCATCAGGCGTAAATCCTGGATTGAGGGGGTTGCTGAGACATGCCTACGCACGGCTACAGCAGGTTTTAGCCAGAAAGCAAAAGGGGAGCAACAACTGGAAGAAGGTTAAAAAGAAGCTCGCCCTCGCCTACGAGCGAGTCGCGTTCAAGCGGGCCGATCTCGCCCACAAAATCAGCTACCAGATGACGAAGGAAAACCAACTTGTCGGCCTGGAAACGCTGAATATTAGAGGAATGCTGGCTAATGGCAACTTAGCTAAATCGGTTTCGGATACAGCCATCCGAATGGTGCATACCTACGCCACCTACAAAGGGGAGTGGTATGGCGCTGTTGTTCAGTTCATTGAGCGCTGGTTCCCGTCCACTAAGCTGTGCCCGTCCAGGGCGGGGGACAGCTCACATCTATCAGATTTGATGACTTTCGTATTTCCTATCGCAGATTGGGAAAACGAAAAATCTACTAATTGACATGCGCTCTCATCAAGCCATGTAGTAATATCGAAGTGGACTGTTGAGAAAAATCCTCAACAAGTTTCTCGAATGTTCACGTTGACTCCTGGCCCTGCTGGCTAGAAGGCTCTTATGTCAATAATCTGGCAGAAAAGCTCTGCCAACCTTTCGACCTCTATTGGGAATAAATTTCGTTAGTGACCCTTAGCTCGAATGATTATTGTCGTCGTACTTTGAAGGGCGCTACCCGCTGCCGGGCATTCGGCTATGGAGTCTGCGTGTTAACTCTCCGCTATACCTTTTCTCTAGAAAGACTGGAAGACTCACTATGGCAAAAGTTGGACTATTCTATGGCTCAACCACCGGCAAAACCGCAGACGCCGCTGAAGCCATTCAGGCGGCCCTGGGTGGCGATTCTGTGGTTGACCTCTTTGATATCAGCGATAAAGAAGCCGCTGATCTGGCCGAGTATGACTATCTGATTATCGGCTGCCCCACCTGGAATATTGGCGATTTGCAAGATGACTGGGACGCCATTCTGGGCGATTTGGACGATGTGGACTTCAGCGGCAAAACAGTAGCCTACTTTGGTACCGGCGACCAGATTGGTTACGCCGACAACTTTCAAGATGCCATGGGCATATTGGAAGAAAAAATTGCCGGACTAGGAGGCAAGACAGTGGGCTACTGGTCGGCTGAAGGCTATGACCACAGCGAATCAAAAGCCATCCGCGACGGCAAATTCTGCGGTCTTGCCCTGGATGATGATAACGAGTCCGACAAAAGCGAAGACCGTATCAAGACCTGGTGCGCTCAGATCAAGTCGGAAATGGGGCTTTAGCTGTCCTAGTATTCTGCGCAAAAAGTATTGCCACGTAGGTTGGGTGGAGCCCCAGCGGAACCCAACACTCCAAGCATCTTTGATGTTGCGAAACTAACCGTGTGATGTACTAGGTTTAAGAGGCTCATGGCAATTAGCTGCATCGAGATAGTGTGTGGCTGATTGCCAGTTGTCTTTCTTAAGGCAGTTCTTATCCCAATAGTTGCTTATTACCAATAAGATACCCGATTAAGATTGTCCTGCTATATGAACTCCCCAACCCGACTAGCTTGCTTCGTCTACTTGGGATTTTACATTTTCGGCATGCTTGTGTTTGTAGGGCTTTGGGTTGATATTAGTTTGAGAAAAGCTTTGCAGCATTGGAAATTGCAGCGTGCCAGTCGTCGGTACCCCTGTAGTCAATGTCGCTACTTTACCGGGGAAGCGCTGCTAAAATGTGCTGTGAACCCGCTCGAGGTTTTGACGGAAGCTGCTGTGGATTGCCGAGATTTTGCAAAGAAAGAAAGTGAATGAGGATATAAAAAAAGTTCATAGTCAGTGGCCTGAAAGCCACCGATTATGAACCTCGTAGAAGCGCAACCTGAGGGAAACTATACCAAGTCCAGCAGTGGAGTTTTCTCTAAGGCAAAACTCCACTGCTGGACTTGGACGAGGTTTATTTCCAACCCGTGCGGTCGGTCACTCGCAAAGCTTCAGGGTTATTTTCTCCAAACACCTCTGCGTTGATCGGGTCTGCTTTGAAGTCACCAAACCCAGCTACCGCAGCATTGGTCGCCACCTCTTCTACAACCGGATATTTGTTGTTGCTATTGGCAAAAATTTCCTGGGCTTCCGGGCTTACTAAAATGAGGTGCTGGTTGAAGCCCCACCGGACCCCGAACCTAGCCTTGCCCCCGAACCTGAACCATCCGAACCAACCCCCTATGCCGATTTTCCTCATCTGGAAGGAGCAGAGGCGACCTGTGGAGGGATAGCGGACTGCTGGCGCAGCCCTGCCAGTAGCTGGCGCTCGGCCTCTGCAGACCTGGAGGACCGGCTAGAAAATGCAGGTTACACCCTGACCAACGTGACCGGGGAAGGGTTAGATGTCGATATTGGCGTTCGAGTATACACCGTAAAGCAAGAGGAGGAAGTTTTGTACTACTTGAACCTGGTGTCTGTAGCAGGAGGCGTCTGTCTGATACACGATGACCCAAGAGCCCATAACGTCGGCGATGGTGAGTGCTTTGCAAGGGGATTAGGAGGGTGGGTGAGGGGGAGAGGGTTGGCATTAAACGGGGTGGGGATCAGATAAGAACCGTTCTTAAGTGAGGAAACGATTGAGGAATAGGGCTAGATAAGAGAAATTGTCAATTGACCATGGACGTTCTGCCGTTCATTGGGCAATCAGAAAATTCAATGGATTTGGACTCCAGGATTTACCTATGGTATGGGCAAACTTGGGATGGTTATAGTCCTTTTTTCAGAGATTTTGAGCTTTTTAGCAATATCTAGCAGAGTCGGCTCCTGTTACCAGGGCCTGGGGGAAAGCAAAGCTTTGGGCCATCTCCATAAATGGAGGCCCAAAACTTATTGAAAATCTATTGCATTAAATATCGAAATTGGGTATCTTAGTGATATCAATACTCAATAAAGATTTTTTCTATACCAGGTCTTTAGCATGTCCTGGCCAGGGTTCTCTTGTCTCAATGATTGAGGGGGTCAGCATAGTAAATCATTTTGGGGGATCTGGGGTGTTGAGCCGGTTCTATGCCGGGATCATTGACAACAGACTCACCACGAGAATTTAAATGTACTCCTGTTTGGATTTTTGTCATGACCGCTGCCATCTCCAATCAATCTCTTCCGCTACAGGCCCCTGCCTATGCGGTGGTTGAGCTTGACCGCATGGTGCGATGGGACGTTTACCTGCGTTTGCAGGAGCTTTCTATTCCCTGTCAATGCAAATTGGGTGCTCCCCTGCAGGTACAGGTAGATGGCGTTGCTGCGGCAATTCAACTATGGTGCGTCGTTCAGTCCTGCACTGCCGATAAGGTTTCGCATACGGCCCACCTGGAACGGTGTTGGCAGCTTAAGTGCCCACACTAACTAAGCTTCGGGCTATACAAGCAAGGTCATCATGAGCAAGATAAGTTCGATTCATTCCCAAGAAAAATCCGCCGCACTCTCAATTGAAAGGACGGCGGAGGCACTTACTGTAAAGGGGCAGAACTTACCAACCCAGCTTCAAACTATCCCGAGTCAAGAAGTGCTCAAGGTGATAGGCCCGTTCTTCAGTTTTCAGCAAAATTTGCTCGTACAGATGGCGCGTAGCCCGATCGCCCAGGCTTTCGGTCTGGGAGGTGTGGCGACGGAGCATTTCTATCAAAGATTGCTCTGCTGTCAGGTCGTGCTCAATCATCAGGCGGCATCGGAAAACGTCGTCAGACTCTTGCTCGAAGCAGCAAAGTTCAGCGAACTTGCCAAACGTCAGGGTTGGAACACCCCCCAACCCATGAAGTCGTTCGCCGACGTCGTGGGCATGGTCCTGCACTTCTTCGTAGCTCTCCGAAAAATATTCGTGGAGCATGTAATATTCAGAGCCTTCAACCACAAAGTGGTGCTTCTGATACTGCAGGTAAAGGGCCATAAAGCTGGCGTAGGCTACCCCCAATCCCTCGACAATCGGCTCGGTGACCGCCTTTTCGAGCAGGATAGGGTTATCGGCAACTTCGCCGTAGGTCTGTAGGAGGGTTTCAGTAGCAGGCATAAATATGTCCTCGCTTGGCAACGAAAAATGTTACCTAAAAGTTCACAGGCTTTTCTTGAGTGTACAGGTCCTATCCAATTTATTCAGATATATATTTGACATAAAAATCACAAAAATCGAAGAATCTTGATATTTCTCCACTGCTTAATAGAATCATTTTTCAATAAGCCGTTTCAAGAACAGTGCCATAGCGGTTCTCAGTTCAATGAGGTACAAACTTGATTAGCTTAGAATCCCCCTGGTTTTCTGGATGCTTAAGTGTCAACCTTTACCCCCCTGATTAAGGGAGGCAGGGGGGATTTTTGAGGTGTATTTCATTCGAGTGAGATTCGCTATATACCACGTTCAACCTGGAATCTAGAGTTTTTCTCAGGCAAACCCTACTTCTGCAGCTGGACAAAGTTTAAAAATAGTTTTCGCTATCGTCCTCATCTCAAAAGGTTCCATGGCAATGACATCCGAAAGCCCTAAATCTACCTCAGATGGGCCCCACGAAGTATTGAAATCAGTTCTGAATCAGGAAGGGCGAAGGCTAACCAATCAGCGAAAGAAGATACTAGAGCTATTTGAAACCACTTTCCAGGGGGAGCATTTGAGCGCTGAAGAAATTTATCAGCAACTCTCTCGCAAAGGTGAAAAAATTAGCCCTTCTACCATTTATCGAACGCTCCACGTCATGGTGGAATTGGGGATTTTGCGGGAAGTTGAACTGGCAGAGGGTAAAAAGTTTTATGAACTCAGCACTCCTTTTGTAAACCAGCACCATCATCTCGTATGCGTTCAGTGTGGTGCAGTGAATGAGTTTGAAGACGACCGGGTAACCCATAGTAGCCAGCGAGAAACAACAGAGCGAGGGTTTTCGCTGCTGAATTGCCAGTTTACGGTGTATGGCATTTGTCCTAAGTGTCAGAGGGCTTTTGTGGTTGGGGGTTGAAGGTTTTAGGTGATAGGTGATAGGTAACAGGTAACAGGTGACAGGTGACAGGTGACAGGTGACAGGTGACAGGTGACAGGTGATAGGTGACAGGTAACAGGTGATAGGTAACAGGTGATAGGTAACAGGTATCGGGTTTCAGGTTTCAGATCTTTCTGTCATCATCTGAGACTCAGCGTCCGATACCCGATACCCTTTGCTCAAGGTTTCATATCCCCAATTCTTTCGACTGCTGCATGGGTGTATCGGGTCAGGCTTACCATCAACTGCTGGTCACTTATCTCAAGCCTCAACGAGAGCGGGTACTTTGGCTAGCTGTCACATGGCTGGGGGGGGATCGGGTTGCAGGTACTCAATCCGCAGATTTTGGGATATTTCATTGATACGGCAGTGGTCGGAGGACCTCAGCAGATGCTGGATGAGGCGTCGTCGCGGCTTGATCCGCTGACGGAACAGTTGATTGAGCGAGCAGTAGATCGGCGGTTGGAGAACCGGACGGGGATTCACTGGCGCAAGACCGTGGAACGGGCGGATCAGATTTTGATTCTGGAGCAGGGGCAGGTGGTGGAGTATGGCGATCGCAAAACCCTGCTGGGCAACTCCACCTCCCGGTTCTCGGCTCTTTTAAAGACCGGAACCTCTTTGCGTTAAAGCGGTTCTCCGACTCCCGAATCTGCTAACCGTCAGATGGCGAATTCCTTTGGCGTCAGGTGAATAGGGTTGTCCTGGTAGGTGACTTCATACCCGCTGACACAGGGTCAACCCTTTGAGGCTATGGGTTATAGTCTGCAATACATAGAAACCAAACTACATGCCCACCGATTGGGCCAGATCTACGGCAACCTGAAACGCATCCCAGCCCATTACATCCTGCAGCAGAGACTGGTAACCGGCGGTGTTAGGATGCAGCCCATCCGCCGAAATGCGAGATTGCCACCAGGCTTCTCCACGACTCAGCCAGAGGTCCAGCACATCCAGGTAAGGAATGTTATGGCTGCTACAGGCCTGCATGGTGACTTCTCGGTAGCGCCACTGCTCACTGTGGGTGTAGTAGAGGATTTCCATAAAAGGCATGGCCCGCTCATTCACCGGGGGCATGCCTACAAACAAAACAGGACACAACCGCCTGGCCTGGGTGAGGAGTTCCTCAATTTGCCCCTGAAACGCATCAAAACAGGTGAAGTTCCGCCCCAGGTGATTACCGACCCGAGCCGAATCGTTGATGCCCACCGATAGAATGAGTAAGTCCGGCACCCGGTTACGCAGTTCTCCCCGATACTTGAACTCATGCTCAAGCCGACGGGTCACCTGCTGAACCCCATCGCCCCGGACGCCGAGGTTGTAAAACACCGGGCCAGAACTTCCCGGCTCCATATTCAAACGACGCAGGCGTTCTACCCACCCCCCGCCCTGGGGATCACCGTAGCCGTAGACCAGGCTATCGCCAAGCACCACAACCTTTTGGGGATGAACCTGCTTCAACCGAATGCTGGAAGATTGACCGGGGGGGATTGCGAGCATCGACTTGGTTTCTGCTAGAGTGCCGGCAAATTCAAACCAGGTCCAGGTCCAGAAGCTGAGGTTTACCCGTGGGACAACCAAAGTTCTTAAGCTGGCCTTGGTATAGTCTCAGTGAGATTAACATTCTTCAAAATCCTTTTCAATTTTTCACAGGCTTGCCCGCCCTGACAATAGGAATTACCGAAATCTACTGTTTCTTCACAGCTCAGATTGTCTTGCAGATATTCTCTGGATCGCGATTACACACTCTGCTCCCCTGTCCCCTCTGCTCCCCTGTCCCCTCTGCTCCCCTGCTCCCCCGTTCCGACAAATACCCCCGACTAGGAGAAACAGTACAACAGGGGATCTCACGGTGATCTATATCGGTCATCCATATCAATATCCGAAAACACCACGGTCTACCGGCACCCATCTTCAGAATATGGCTTGCGATACACCAAGTTTGAGGCTAATTTGGCTTACCCTAGACGTAAGGAAATGGCCTGATTTCAGTCCTTTAGAAGTTTTGGCAAATGGGGTAAGGCTTTACTTAACCCAAAGCCAACCTCAGCCTGTCCAGTCTCGTACTACCCTTATCGACCATCATGATCCAGTCTGGAGAACCGACCCCTAAAAGCTGGCTAATGCGCTGGTGGGAAAGTCTCAACCCCGTTGCCCGTTCGTTTTTGGTCCTGCTGGCAGTTCCCCTGCTGGTGCTTAACGTTTGGGCGTTGTCAAACATTTTTCAGTACTTTCGCTCAATTCTGGTCACGGTGCTGATTGCGGCTCTGCTGGCCTTTTTGTTGAGCTATCCCATGGCCCGGTTAGAAAAGGCCGGCTTGAAGCGGGGGCAGTCTGCCATTCTAGTACTGCTGCTGGCCCTGCTGGGCTTTACAGTTCTCGGCATTACCGTGGTGCCATTTGTGATTGACCAGGGTAGCCAGTTGGTGTCAAAACTCCCCGAGTGGTTTGACTCGGGCCGCACCCAGCTCCTCATGCTGGATAACAAGTTTCAGGAATGGGGCTGGCCCGTTAATTTAGACGGCATCATCAGCCAGACTAACGACCGTCTCAAGCGAGAAATTCAGTCCATCGCCGGAGAAGCCCTGAACCTCACCATTAACATCGCGGTGTTTACCGCCAACAAGCTGCTGGATGTAGTGTTCACCATTGTGCTCACCTTCTACCTGCTGCAGCATGGCGAAGAAGTTTGGAATGGCGTAGTGAGCTTACTGCCCGGTCAGTGGCGGATTCCGTTCTCCGAAACCCTGCGGGAGAGCTTTCGGAATTACTTCTTGGGGCAATTCATTGTCGCGGCCTGTTTTGGCACCGCTTTGACTATTTTATTCACCCTGCTGAAAGTTCCCTTCGGCTCATTGTTCGGTCTGACCGTGGGCATTCTGGCCCTGTTGCCCTTTGGCGGCACGGTGGGGGTAGCCATTGTCACCCTGCTGGTGGCTTTAAGGGACATTAAAATCGCCATCCCCATGCTGATTGCGTCGGTCATTACCCAACAGCTGGTGGAAAATGGCATTGCTCCCCGAGTGTTGGGTAGCGTCACCGGGTTAAACCCATTCTGGGTGTTTATTGCCATCCTTTCAGGAGCCCGAGTGGGAGGGTTGCTGGGGGTAATTGTGGCGGTGCCAGCGGCAGTGGTGTTTAAAGAAGCGCTGGTCGCTGTTCGCCATGCTCGTGAGCAGTCGGCCCAAACCCTGGTGCTTCTGCCGGAGAATGAACCGGCAGAAATGATGAAGTAAACCGCATTTGGGGGCGTCTAAACGTGAGCATCGACCCTACCAAAAGCACGATTGGCCCTAGGGTATGTCCCGACCTCAGTCCCACTGGGTGATGATGCAAAGCCCACTGCTTGGGCCGGAACCCACCGTTTGCATCAAGAGAGAAACTGGTCACAGATTTAACCCAACCCGCCCCCTGGGCACCTCTCCCAGAAGCAGGCTTTGCGTAGAATGTGGCCATCAGAAGTTATCCCAAATTGCCGTTAGGCAGGGCGCATAGTCTGATCTCGTCCTGGGTTAATTTGGCCAACTGGCTTCAATGTCAGACAGAACGGTTTCCACATCGGTGCCGCCCACATAGTCGGTCATACCAGTCCAAAAGGTGCCGGTCCCGACCGCACCAGGCATCATGTCAGAGCCATCGAAGCGCACAATATCGGCATCGGCAAGAATTTGGGCCTGTTGCCGGGTCAGGTCGTCGGGGTATACCTCCAGACTGACCTGCTGATGGGGGGAGATGTAGCCGCCTAACCCCGCCCAGACTTCGTGGGGTTGGGCGGTAGCCAGGTATTCCATCAGGGCACGGGCCTCGGGGGTGTCGTTGAACATGGCAAAGACATCCCCGGCCACCAGCACTGGGGTGCCGTACTGCGGGTCGATGGGCGGTAGGGGAAAGATGCTGAGGGTTTCTGCTTCGCCTTCGGGAAAGAAGGTGGCGATGAAGTTGGCCTGGCGATGCAGGTAGCAACCGGGGGGCTCTTCAAACAGGGGGTTGGGCGAATCTCCGAAGGGGGTACTCAATACACCTATGGTGCCCCCGACAACGTACTCCGGGTTCAGGGCAATGTCTCCAAACCGCTCAAATGCCGCCTGCACCTGGGGATCATCAAAGGGAATTTCGTGGTTAATCCACTGGTCGTAAACGTCGGGACCAGCAGTGCGCAGCATGATGTCTTCGACCCAGTCAGTACCCACCCAGCCGGTGGCATCGCCGCTCTCCATGCCCAGGCACCAGGGGGTTTCGCCTTTAGCGGCAATGGTTTCAGTCAGATCCATCATTTCGTCCCAGGTGGTGGGGACTTCGTACCCCTCGGCCTCAAATACGGCAGGGTCATACCACACCAGGCTTTTGACTGAAGCCCGATACCAGACTCCGTAGGGCTGGCCATCCACCGTGGCCAGGTCAATCCAATCCTGGCTGTAAGCCTGCTGCAGGGTTTCCATATCCATAAAAGTGTCGATGGGGATCAGGGCACCCTCCTGGGCCAGATCTCGCATCAGCCCTGGCTGGGGGAACATGGCAATGTCGGGGGCATTGCCAGAATCGACCCGCACCGGCAGCAGGGTAGCAAAGGCGTCTGTGCCTTCATAGACCACCTCGATGCCGGTTTCTGCTTCAAATGGGGCCAGGGCCTGCTCTAGCTTTTCCTGTTGTTCGCCAATGACAACCCCTAGTACCGTAACTGTGCTGCTCTCGTTGCCACCATTGGTGGCTTCTGGTGTACCGCCATCGCAGGCGACGAGCGTTGTCACTATCCCCGCCAGCACCAGCGCCCTGGCTAGAGGTCCCCGCTTTGCCATCGGTTCAATCACTCCTTTGATACGAGATACCTGACCTGAAGATGCAGTTTCTGACTCATCCCAGACCGGGCCTTTGCCCTTAGACAGTACAAAATTTTGTGAACCAATTACAAATCAACAATAAGCAACGTTAGCGTCTGTTACGGCAGGTTGCATTCTCGACACGACGGCAGGCGAGTTCGATATGATGCTGAAAAATCTGTAGGCACTGTTGCCCAGGAAAGGCTTTTGCGCAAGGCTAATCCGGAGGTAGGGTGCTGTGTCCTTTGTGATCGCAACGTGAGTGAATGCCTGATACCCAAACCTGCCCCGTGTGTGGGGTCAAAATTTTAGTCGGCATCGTCGGTGGCGACCGAGTGATGTTTTCTGCTGGTCCCTCCGGAACCCGAGCCAAGCTCTATGCGCGGGTCTGTCGCTACGTGGACAAACCCGGATGTATCAATAAATCTGCCGGTTCTCAGCCCATTCAAGGCAGCGATTATTACAAGCCTGATGCCCCCCGTTGAAGCCGCGGGGATAAATCTAATACTTATCTTGAATTCTTTCATCTCCCAGGGAAACTGGGTCATAATAAGCCCAAAATTACTGCAAGCTCTATCTGTTGAACTGAACTATGCAAGGTCTAAGACTAGTACGCCGTGGACTGCTGCTGCCAATGGCATTGACTTTACTGGGTTTCACTGCTGCTAGAGCGAGTGCCCAAAGTCCGGTGTATTCCCCCGTTGAGATGCCGGAAACTCGAGAAATCAACGATGTCCTCTCCGAAGAGGATATCCCTACAGGTTCCGGAGGCTTCGCCCGGGACTATACCGTTTACCTGGAGGATGGCGATCAGGTCGCCATTGATGTTATCTCCGAAGAGTTTGATACCCTGGTCACCCTGATTAACAAAGATGGCAACACCGTTGGCGAAAACGACGATGGCCCCGACGGCACAACCAACTCTTTGTTGTTTGCCCGCATCACCGAGTCAGGCATGTACACGGTGCGGGTACGCTCCTATGCCGGACAGGGCACTGGCGACTTCTACCTGAAAGTGGCCCGGCTGCGGGAAATTAAGTAACCCCTTTCACGCTGAGCCTTCTAGAGACAGTCCCAGGCTCATCATGAGTTTTCTCAGCTAATGAGACATAGGTTTGTAAGCAGGCGTTACTGTGGCAATTTTCTGGGATGAAATGTTTTTTGGAAAACAATCTTGTCATAAGTGACCCCTGCTTGCTATCTTAATTAAGCGCCAATCGAAAGCGCCCAGGCCGGGATAGCTCAGCTGGTAGAGCAGAGGACTGAAAATCCTCGTGTCGGCGGTTCAAGTCCGCCTCCTGGCATTCCAGTAAATCAAGCGAAAAGCCCTGCAACTAAAGGTTTCAGGGCTTTGCTATTTTGGGTGTTGACTGGGGGTAGCCGATTTAAACCTTGTCCACGTCTGGATTTGGACAAGGTTTAGAACCGCACTTCGTATTCAATAGAAACGGTCTCATCTCCGGAAAAGTTCGTCGTGCCCCTGACCCGCAGTTGATCGCTAAATCGATAGGACAGACCTACCTGGGGCGGATTGCCGCTGTTGAGAATTTGTAGAGCATCGACGCTGATGCTTTCACCGATATCAAAGGCGGCTTCTACCCCAATGCCAATGCCAGCGGTGCTATCTACGGCGGTGTCGGTGGTGGGAAAGATACTGAAAGATCGGAGGCCGACGGCGCTGGCGAGGCGATCTCCCAGGCTGGCCACCGCCCCTGAGCCGAAGAAACCGGCCAGCTGGTTTAACGAGGCTCCGTAGATATTAGTGATGACACTTTCCCCCAACAGGGCCAGCAACTCTTCCTGGCTGCGGGAAGGACGGCTCGACAAGGTAATCAACTCCCCAGCCTGACCAGGTGTTTCAGTATCCTGCAGCTCGCTGGCGTAGCCGTAGGCACTGGCAAAAATCGAGACAAATTCTACCTGGCCAAACGCCGTAACCCCCACGTTGTCGCTAATTTCTGCGGTAGTAAAAGGATTGTTCGAAACCACACGGGTGACATCTGTTTCCTGCACCCGCGCCCGCATTTCTAAATCTAAAAAGGGGTTGAGTCCCTCGCTGGGGAAAAACGTGGCGGTATTTTCCTGATTAGAGACCAGACGAAACTGGGTTGAGAACAGGTTTATCCAGCCGGTGTCGAGGGAAATGACCCCACTGGGCTGTAGATCTTTGGGAGTGCCGTTGATTTGCAAGTCCCCCGAGGCGTTGATGTAGTAAAAGGGTTGACCCGCGATCTCAATCTCATCAGTCAGAGACAGGGTAAAGTCTCTGATCTGAATTCGTTCGAGGGGGCCTGGTAGCGGTGGCGGTTCCAGATTTGGGGAGTCATACCCATCCATCTGTTCTACATAATCTTGGATGTATTCCGGCACCTGCTCAGGGGGGGTAACGTCTTCACCATTGGGCACTGCCAGGGCGGAATCAGAACCGGTGCCTAACTGGGCCAGCATATTATTGGCCCGAATTAGACCGTTACCCACGTCAATGCCCCCAGACACTACCGGGTCCATGGCCGTACCGGTGACCAGCACGTCGCCATTGATCTCGGCCCGAATAAACCCTTCGTGGTCAATGTTGACTGCTTCAACATCCACGGTCAGCCCATTGCTGGTTGGTTCAGTCTGCTTGGCCTGGGCTACCAGAGCCACCGCTGCTTCAGTCTGAAGCGGTAAACGGCCATTCACAACAATAGTGCCATCCCCATGATTGGCCTGGAGTTGGTTGACCTGGACCTGTTCCAGGTTGAACAGAACTTCGCCATCCAGGTTGTTAATGGGACGCGAAAGCGCACTGCTGGAAAGTTGCCCATCCTGAAATTCGGCCTGCCCCACTATGGCTGGGTCTGCCAGCGTACCGCCCACCCGCACCGTTACCAATCCACTGCCACCCTCCCAGCGGAGTTGATTATCCGTTACCAGGTTGAGTACCTGCAGGCTCTCGTTCTCCAGGGTGGCGAGGATGTCGATCATGTCGGTGGGGGGCTGCACCGTCATAAATGGAAACGCATAGGGAACCGTACCCTGCAGCGTGAGTTCTGCCGGTTCATCAATCACCGCTGCGCCATCAAAACTCAGCACAGCGTTTCGGTAGGCATAGGTCAGCCCCACCGCCTCTAATGCTTCCCGGTTAACCGCCGGATCGATCACCACCAGTTCTCCCTCCAGCTGGGGATTGGTAATGCTGCCCGATAGCTGGGCGACGGTGGTCAATTCTCCCGCCAAGTCGGCGGGAATGGCTATAAAGGCTTCTGCGATCGCCACCGGCACTCCCTCTACCAGCAGCTGACCATCCAGGGCGTTCAAGCTGCCGCCACCAGTAAAACTCACCAAAAATTCGTCAGCCCTGAACAGCAGCGGCTCTACGACCAACTCCCCTTGCTGGTAGCGCCCCGCCAGTCGGAACTGGTTGCAGTCTTCACCGGAAGCAACGGGATTGTCTAAAGCGATGCTATTGGCGGGTTCTTCCTCCCCCAAGTCAGGGGACACGAGCCCTTCACAGGTGAGGAAGTTACCCCAGGTCCAGTCTTGCCCCTGCAGATCGACCGTCGCCTGAATGGTGTCGGGCGAAAACCCTTCCCCCTCCACCGCAATCGTGCCAGAAAATTCTCCCTCCAGGGCATCCAGAGGCGGCAGGGTCACCTGGGTATCCTCCCTCTGCTGCTCGTAGCGAGCCATGACAAGGGCAAAGGCTTCCAGCTGCTCTAAAAAAGGAGCCAGGGGCAGGGCTGCGGCATCCACCGGCAGGGCTTCTGCCCCGGCTGCGCTGACCTCTTCACGATTGATCCCAATATCGGCAAAGGTTTGCCAGTTGAGGAGGTTCAGCAGGTCTTCAAAGTTCCCGGAAATGATGTTGAGTTGGGCATCGTATACCGGCGCGGCGGCGGCCAGGTTCACCTGCCCGGTGAGCTGGTACCGGCTGTCGCCGAACCTTAAATCGCCCCCGGTCAGCTCTGCCAGCCCCTCGCCGTAGCGAAACTCTGCAATGAAGGTATCGGCAACCACATTTCCCAGGGCCAGATCGGCAACCTCAACGGTGCCCTGGGCGCTCAGGTTACTCAAATCGGCCAGGTCGCCCGTTACCGCGGCATCGAGGGTACCGCCCAGGGGACCAAACCCATAGGCTTCACCAGGGGCTAACTCCAGGGAGGCAATGGGGAAATTTTGCACATCGGCGGTGAGCTGACGGTTTACCACTTCTCCCTGGGCGATGATGTCCCCCAGCTGCACATCAAAGTTGCCGGTGGTCAGGTCGGCATCCAGATCGGCAACGATGCGATCGCCCCCGCCCCGCAGGTCTACCTGCCCTCCCTCTGCCAGGGAAAATTCCACCGGACCCGTCAGCAGAGGCTCAAAGGCAAACTCATTCAGGGCCAGATTGTTCACCTGAGCATTGCCCGCCAGCTGCAGGTTTTGCAGGGGGCCGGTCACCTGCCCGTCAAAGCTGGCCAGACCGGCCACGGTCAACTGCTGGGCGAGGTCGGGCGGCACAAACTGCGCCAGACGGCTGAGGTCGTAGCGGTTGAGCTGCACATCCAGATCGACCGAATCAATGGGGGGCGAGGCTCCCAAATCAGTATTGATCAACCCTGCTGCGGTCACCCCAGGGGCATTAAATTGCTCGACCTCTAGCCCGTTGCCGGCCCAGCGAAAGCGGGTTGTCCAGGTGCCTGGCTCCAGCAGGGGAGAAGCGTTCGGGTTAAGCGACACAACCGCATTGGCAATTTCTGCATTGCCGCTGGCTTGAATAGCCTGCAAACTCAGGTTGTTGAGATTACCAGAGGCGTTAATTTCCGCCGTTAATAGCCCCCTGGCCTGGTCCGTGAATCGACTCACGGGCACGTTAGCGGTGGTTAGATCGGCTGTCCACCCCCCCTGATCTAGCCGGGCGGTGGCGGTGGCGTTAATGGTGCCCCCCTCCACTTGAAACTGGGTATTGTCAACCACCAGAGTGTTGTTGCGGAAGGTCAGCTCACCGCTGCCGGGGTAGGTGGACTCTGCCAACTCAAACTGCACCGTCGCCTGGGGAGCGCTGACGCCACCCCGAAGCTGGCCTGCCGCCTGCAGCGATCCAAGCACCACATTTTCGGGTAGGGAAACGCCGTAATCTGCCGCCAGGGCATCCGCAGGCAAATCGGTCTGGAAGTCGATATTCAAACCAATATTGTCTGAGTTTTCCAGGTCAACCTGGCCGCTGGCGGTAAGGAAGCCCCCCGCCGCCGGAACTACCCGCAGGGTTTGCAAATCTACGGCCCTGGCAGAGGCGACAAAGTTCGCCTCCAGGATTTCCAGGGCCACCTGGTCGGCCTGTATCAGACCCGTGTTTTCCAGACGCCCGGCCATTTGGGGCTGATCCAGTGGCCCTGTTACTGTTCCGTCGAACTGGAACTCACCTGCCGCCTCGACCGGCAGTTCTGTCTCCAGCAAAGTCGTTACGTTTGCAATGCTGACCTGGGGAATTGCCGCCGTCAGGTTGTACCCCTCATCCAGATTCACCGTTCCTGCCACCGCCAGGGGAATATCCCCCACCTGCAGGTCGGTGTCTTCCAGCAGCACCTCCTCTCCCTGAAACCGCAGGGTGGTGTTAATGTCGCGAATCGGTTGATTAAGCTGGCTGATTCGCACCTGTCCATTGCGCAGACGGGCAACGCCCTGAACCGTGGCCGGTTGATCCTCATCCTGCAGGCGAATTTCTACCGTCAGGTTGCTGTTGAGGGTACCGGCAACGATGCCTGACTGCGGTGGCAGAAACAGATTCGCCCCGGCAGCGGGCAGGTCGGTGGTTTGCAACGCAACGTTGTATACCCGCTCTTCGAGAATGGCCTCCCCTTGCGCTTCAAATTCTCCTCCGTCGAGCTGGCCGGCAGCCTCAAACAGGACCTCCTGCAGGTCTTGCTCATTGGGGCTGAGGAATGCAATCTCAGCGTCTACCCCTGTCAGCAGTATGGGCCGGGCTTCAACCAGGGCATTGGGGCGGGAGATGTCCCTATCCACATCAATGCGGGCATCCACCAAGCGCACCTGGTTCAGCTCGAAACTGATAGGGCCTTCGGTTTTGTCTTCTTCCGGGTCTGGCAGGGTGAGATCAACCCAGCGACCATCGGGAGATTGCACCAGGTTTATGTCCGGTTTAATAAAGGTGATGGTGGGTCGCAGGGTGCGGTCAAAAATCAGGTCTGGCCAGCTGATGGTGATATCCACCGCCTCAACGGTGGCCTCGGTTTGCACCTCATCGGTGGGGGGCGCAGTGGACGGCCCAACGCGGATTTTCCATAGGCTCAGGCTTTCTACGTCACCCAGCTCAAAGGGGCGATCCAGGGTTTCTGCCAGGGCCTCTTCTACCCATGGAATCACCTGCTGATTGACCAGATCCTTACCCCAAAGCAGGGCCGTTACGCCTCCGGCAATGACCACCACTCCAACGCCAGCCCCAATTTTCAGCAGCAGGGGCAAAGCGCGATGGGACTCGTGCTCTGGTTCAGTCTCGGGAGGGCGGGGGTTGGGCTGGGTCATTAATTTTCCTGGGGCTAGGCAGGAGACACATTAACCTGGACCAATTTCTGGACTGACATCCAGGGGGCATTATGCCCCAATGCTGTCATGGCAGAAAAAAGTCATCTAAACCCTACAGACATTCAGCCCTTCAGACAAGCCCTATGGGTTGGATGTAGCCTGCTAGCCCGTACCCGAAATTGGCCACAAAAATCCCCGCCAGCTCTGAACTAGAGGGGCGGGGAAAACTCAATATGTGCTCAAACCTTAGCGGCTGTGGGCATAGGTCGGGGTTGTGGTCGAGCCATAGACGCCCCAGTCGCGGATGCCGCCTTCTTGCAGTACCGCTTCAGCGGCGCGAATCTCGGCTTCGGTGCCTTCGACCATAACCAGGTAATCGTTTTCGTTGTAGACCCGGTCGTTGTAGTAGTTAGCCCGTTCTTCGGGTACACCCCAGCCGATCAGCGCTCCGACTAAACCGCCACCAGCGGCACCAATACCACTACCCAGCAGGGTATTACCCAGCAAGAAGCCAACTTCTGCAGCGGCTCCTACACCGGGAATAGCCAGTACACCGAGGCTGCCAATTAGCCCGATAGCACCACCAGTTACGGCACCGGCAGTTGCACCGGCACCGGCTCCACCTTTGGCCTGCTCAGCGTCAGACTTGGAGGGGTCGTAGTCGTTGCCGCCTAAGTCTCTGAGCCCTTCTCCAGACTTCGCCACAATAGAAATGTGGTCCATGTCAAAGCCTGTGTCGCGCAAACGATGGAGGGCGGCTTCGGCTTCGCGCCGACTTGAAAAGAGCCCCACGGCCCGACGGTATTCGCGTTGCGTATCGGTGGTTTGCATAAATTTCCTCCTGTAAGGACGTACAGTGGGCAGAGGCTAGAACCGTGCAATAGCGTGCCACTGCTTTTATGTTCACGAGTATGGGAGATAATGTCGTCCCTCGGCTGCTAGAGCTTGGTGTCTATAGATTGACGTGGGTTTGCAATGCCAGCGAAAACTGAATGGAGTATGTCGCAGGTGCAATGGGCACCGCTCAACGGGCTGGTTAGGATAAGGCACTGACTCACTCCGGTTTATCGCAACGGGTAAACTGTCTGCCATGCCCCTATCTAAACCAACGTCTGAAACCGACCCACTTACCCAGGGGCAGTTGCTTGAACAGCTTGATTTAAGCCAGCCGCCCGCTGCCATTCTGGAGCAAACGCTGCCTGTGCTGGGGCAGCAGTTGCAGTGCGATCGCGTCTTCATTTACCTGCGTGCCCCCCGCCAGCATGTGGGGCGAGTGCCCTTCTGCTGGTGTCGCCATGACGACATTCCCCTGGTTTACGACCCCGAGTGGAAGCCCGAACCCCGCTGGCTGCCCCGGCAAGACCCCATGTTTGCCGCCGCCCTGCGGGGGAAACCCAGCCTTTTTATTAACGACGTTGAAATGGCAGACCCCAAACAGGTAAACCGCAACTTTGAACGGCAAACCTTTGGCCATCGGGCTTTAATTCACGCCCATTTATACCAGAAGAATCGTTTGTGGGGCATTCTGCAGCCCTGCATATTCGACCATTCCCGCCAGTGGACCCGTGAGGATCGCCTCTTGATTAAGGGGGTCGTGAACTGGTTAACCCCCGTTGCTGCGGAATATGTCAACCATGATCGTTAATTTGCAATCCCAGGGTTGGGAGGTGATCTACCATCGTGCCCATGCCCTGCTGGCGGCTCAAATTGCCGGTTACTGGGATGTCGATCAGAAATCCTACCGCCTGTATGAAACCATCGCCGCCATTTCCCACCACGACGATTTAGAAAAAGAATGGGAAGATGACCAGCTTACCGCTGCCGGGGCACCTCTGGATTTCACCCTGAAGCAAGAAACAGCCCCCGACCAGCTCCAGCGCCATGTGGAAGAAGCTCTTTATCGAGGTCGATGGGTGGCATTACTGACATCCATGCACCTGTGCTTCTTAAACCAGGACAAAGCTTCCACCTCCCAGGACATAGCCGGTTTTTTGACCGAACAGCATCGGCGGCAGGCGGCATGGCGCGACCAGCTAGATGTCAGCAAAGAGAAGGCCATTGCGGCCTATGACTTCATGCGCTGGTGCGATCGCCTCTCCCTGATTCTCTGTCAGCGCCAGGTACCCTCCGCCGGACGCACCCTGGAAATTACCACCGGCCCCGATGGTCAGGACTACTGGATTCGCCAGACAGAAGCGGGCCAGTATTGCATAGAACCGTGGCCGTTTACTCCCGATACCCTGACGGTCAATGTGGATGCCTGCTACCTGTCAACGTTGCAGTTTACCTCTAATGATGAGCTGACTTCTGCCTTAAAGTCAGCCCCCAGACAGCTCATTTTCTGGACCTTGACATCTCCATCCAACGATTAATCCTTACGACAGACGATGCCTTCAACAGGATTGCTTAGGCTACTTTCAGGGAGTGATTCAGCAACAAAAAGGCCAAAGAACGCCCCCACCAGAACCACTCTAAGGAATGAGCATCGCCCACCATCCGGCTGCTGTAGAGTCGGCAGCCTTGACCGGCAGAAACAGCATTCCCCCCCCACGGAGAACCCCTATGCCCATCACCCCAGACCAGATTCCAGCTCAATCTCAGGACCGCACCCCGGCTTTAGAAAGCGAAATGGTGCCCCGGCCCATGTACGATGACCTGAATTACAAGGGTAGCGGCAAATTGCAGGATAAAGTTGCCCTGATTACCGGTGCCGACAGCGGCATTGGCCGTTCCGTTGCGGTCTACTTTGCCAAGGAAGGGGCCCATGTGGTCGTAGTCTATTTGAATGAGCACGACGACGCCAGGGAAACCCAGCAGGCGGTGGAGCATTACCAGCGACGCTGTATGCTGATTGCCGGGGACATCCGCAACGAGCAGTTCTGCCACGAAGCAGTGCAGAAAACCCTGGATCAGTTCGGCAAGCTAGACATTCTGGTCAACAATGCGGCGGTGCAGTACCTGGAACCCAGTCTGCAGGACATTGACGCGGCCCGGTTGGGAGATATTTTTGCCACCAACATTTTTTCGATGTTTTACTTTACCAAGGCGGCTACTCCCTACATGCAGCCCGGTAGTGCCATCATCAACACCACGTCCATCAACGCCTACAAGGGCAATTCCAGCCTGCTCAGCTATTCCACCACCAAGGGAGCCATTCTGGCTTTTACCCGCTCCATTGCCGAGCCCATGCTGGAGAAGGGCATTCGCGTTAACGGCGTGGCCCCCGGCCCGATCTGGACTCCGTTTATACCCGACGCCTTCCCCGGCGAAGCGGTGGAAAACTTTGGTAAACAGGTGCCCATGCAGCGCCCCGGTCAGCCCAAAGAAGTCGCCCCCAGCTTTGTTTTTCTGGCGTCTGAGGATGCCTCCTACATGGCCGGTCAGGTGCTGCACCCCAACGGGGGCGTAGTCATCGGCGCTTAGGTGAAAGCTTCATCCTCATCGCCTTCAATCATGCCAGAGCAGTCCTTCCAGCGGGGAGGGCTGCTCTCGACGTTCTGGGCCGGCAAAATCGCTCTTATGGGCGATGGTAGGTTCTCTGCGGGGTTTTAGGTTGAAATACAGGAGTCTTAGAGGAAAAACCTATGGGTCTGGTTTTAGAGCAAATTAAATCCCCCGGCTTAGCGCAGCTGTCTTACATTGTTGGAGATGACTCTGCGGGAGTAGCGGCAGTCATTGACCCCCGTCGAGATGTGGAGATTTATCTCAACCGGGCCAGGGAACTCGGTCTGCGACTGACCCATGCCATCGAGACCCATATCCACGCTGACTTTGTTTCCGGAGCCCGAGAGCTACAGGCCAGTCTGGACATCCCCGTGGTAGGAGGCCGCAGCAAAGACTACCAGTTTGACTACCAGCCTTTGACCACAGGCGAAACCATTACCCTGGGCGAAGTTACCCTGGAAGCGCTCTATACCCCAGGGCATACCCCCGAACACATTAGCCTGCTGTTGTCAGACACCAAACAGGGAGAGCAACCCTTCGCCATTTTTACCGGCGATTGTCTCTTTAACCTGGATGTTGGTCGCCCTGACCTGCTGGGAGAAGACACCAAAAAGCCCCTGGCCCGTCAGCTGCATGATTCTTTGTTTAATCAATTAATGCCGTTGGGCGATCGCATGGAAATTTATCCCTGCCACGGGGCCGGGTCAGCCTGCGGCAAGTCTATTGGCGATCGCACCCAGACCACCATTGGCAACGAGCGACTATTCAACCCGGCCCTTCAAGACCGCAGCCCCGAAGAATTTGTGGACTGGCTGCTGAGCGATATGCCAGAGCCTCCCCGGCACTACGCCCGGCTAAAAAAGGTAAACGCTGCCGGGGCTCCCCTGCGGGGATGTCTTCAGGCCCCCCAATCCCTTTCGGCGGAGGCTTTTCGCCAGCAGATGGAGCAGCGCGACACCGTTGTTATCGATACCCGCTCTATGCTGGCCTTTGGCGGTGGTCATATTCCTGGAGCCATTAACATTGGCCTGGAGTCTTCGTTTCCCTCCTGGGTCGGCTGGCTGATTGACCCAGAGCAGGCCATTCTGCTGATTACCGAAGGACCGGAAGCACTGTGCCAGGTCAGCGAGCATCTGTTTCGCATTGGCTACGACAATGTGGTTGGCTATCTCCACGGCGGCATGACCAACTGGCAAACCGCAGGTCGGCCTTTGCAAAGCATCACCCAAATGCCGGTGCAAGAACTGGATGAAAACCTTGATAAGCAAGATCTAACCATCCTCGACGTCCGCAGCGACCAGGAATTTCTCGATGGGGCGGTGCCAGGGGCTCAACACATTTACCTGCCCCACCTGGAAGAAAATATGTCTCAGCTGGACCACACCAAGACCGTTGCCACCTACTGCGGCAGTGGCTATCGGGCCTCTATCGCCGCCAGCCTGCTGCAAAAGCATGGCTTTGCTTCAGTGGCTAACATTCCCGGTTCCTGGGGCGCCTGGAAATCGTCAGACCTGCCGGTAGAGCAGCCCGCTTCTGTCGGGTAGCTTTCCTGCCAGGTTCGTTGTCACATTTAGATAGGGAGTAGAAAAACATAGCACCTGAGGTCTTATGGGAGCCTTAGTCTCCTTGTTGGTTACAATTGCCCTTTCGCTGCTGATTACCCATATCGCCAGCATGGCCCTGACCATGACGGGGCTATCTCGGGATCTGGCCAAGTTTCAGGCCAGGTCTGCCTTTACCGGAGTGGGCTTCACCACCAACGAAGCCGAAAAAGTCGTAGCCCACCCCGTGCGTCGCCGCATTCTAATGCTGCTGCTGCTGTTGGGTAACGCCGGCATTGTCACCTCCATTTCCTCCCTGGTGCTGACCTTTGTGGGAACCACCGGCTTTATAGGGCAGCTGATGCGCTTTGGCTCCATTGCCCTGGGCTTAGGCTTGATCTGGGTGTTATCGAACAGCCGATGGCTGAACCGGGTTCTTTCCTGGCTTATCCATTGGGCGCTGAAACGCTGGACTCGCCTGGAGGTGAGAGACTACAGCAATTTGCTGCACCTCAAAGGAGACTACCAGGTTTCTGAACTCAAGGTAGACAAAGAAGACTGGTTGGCGAATAAGTCTCTCTCTGACCTTTGCCTGCGGGATGAGGGGCTGGTTGTACTGGGCATACAGCGGCCCGATGGCCGTTACCTGGGGGCACCCAACGGCCAAACCTGCATTAACCCTCAGGATTTGCTGATTCTCTATGGGCGAGCCAACAACCTGTCTGAGCTAGATTCTCGCCAGGCCAACCGGCAGGGAGACGCCGCCCACCAGAACGCCATGGCCAAGCAAAAGCAGGTGGTTTCAGAACAAAACCGCCAGGAAGAAACCGCCCAAACCAAATCCACCTAATTCCGGCCCCCTGCTTCCCCGCCCCTCTCCCTCTCTCCCCCTCTCCCCGACATCTACAACCCAAAACACCCATGTCCCAAGCCTTCTTACTCAGCCGCGCCCTGCTCACCTTTCAGAGCAAAGACGACGACCTGCTCGAAGAACTCTCTGCCGTTGCCCGTACTCCAGACGGCAACCTCTGGGTGGGGTCTGACGAGTACCTCACCCTGGAGCGGCTCTCCCCCATGGGAGACGGCCTCTACGGTGGCCACAAAACCTTTCACTTTAAAGACTACGTTGACCTGTTTGACCACGATTCTGAAATCGACATCGAAGGGCTGGACTACGCCGATGGCTATATCTGGGTAGTGGGGTCCCACAGCCTTAAACGCAACAAAACCAAAGGCAAAAAGCCCCAAAAAGACATCGCCCGTCTGTCAGAAATTGAGCGCGACCCTAACCGCTACCTGCTGGCCCGAGTGCCCGTGCTGAATGGGGAACTGGTGCCCACCTGTGCCCGCTCCGGTAGTGATGAAGAGACCCTCACCGCCGCCAGCCTGGAAAAGATGAACGGTCACAATCAGCTCATAGAAGCCCTGGCTGAAGACGAACACCTGGGGCCATTCCTGCAAATGGGGTTGCCGTCTAAAGACAACGGATTTGATATTGAAGGGCTGGCAGTCCAGGGGAATCAGGTGTTTTTGGGATTGCGGGGGCCGGTGCTGCGGGGATGGGCCATCATCCTCGAACTGGAAGTCGAAACCTCAGACCCTGGGGTACTCAGGCTCAAGGAACTGGAGGATGGCGTCTTTTATCGCAAGCACTTCCTCGACCTGAATGGCCAGGGCATTCGCGAACTCTGCCTCCACGACGGCGATTTGATTGTCCTGGCCGGACCCACCATGGATCTGGAAGGGGCCATGCAAATGTTTCGCCTGGAAGATGTGCTCGACCACAGCAACGACACCCTCTGGGACCAAGATTCCGGTGCCCTCAAAGTGCTGTTTGACCTGCCCTTTACCATTGGGTCTGACCATGCCGAAGGACTTGCCCTCATCCCCTGCCTGGGGTACGAAGATAGCCTGATGGTGGTTTACGACTCTCCGGACAAAAACCGTTTGACTGAAAAGAAGGCGGTTTTTGTCGACATCTTTCGCCTACCGGGAGAAGTTTAGATCGCCCTTGCATCCCAAAAGGTTTACTTGCAGAGAGAATCAAGATTAACCACCCGTCCGTCGGAATACATGATGTAGCACCGGGCATCTTCGGGGACCGCCGCCGGTAGGGGAGAAGGCCGTTGGTAAGCATAACTCACGGTTGGACGAGCTGCTGTAACCTGGGGACGCGCCGGTTGGGAAGCCGTACTACTGAAGGGCAGAGAGGCCGTAGCACTAGCACTATTGAGGGGCACAGAATTCGTAGAAGCCTTAAACTCTTCGGCATAAACCCCTTCACAATTAGGAATTTCGGCAAACCGGGTTTTGCTGGCAGCATACTGAGAAAACTGATGCCGCCAGGTCACCAAATGCTGGCGATATTCGGCGGTAATATTGCTGGAGGACATGAGTTGGCTGGAGATACCCACCGCAGCCTGCCAATTTTGCTGGCAAATGGCAAGCTTTAAATTCTCTTTAAGCTGATTCACGCTGACCGGCGGCGGGGTAACGGTGTTGCTGGTTCTGACTTCTGGGGCGAGGCTGACCTGGGGCTTAGGTGCAATACCTTAGTTTTGGCATGGCCTGCCACGCTCAGCAGCGAGGCGCAGGCAATATAGTAGGCAGCTTTCATGGTGTGCTCACGATAAATATGCTGACCATAAATACAACTCCCCCGGCAATGAATCAGGCTAAAGTTTTATGAGAAGTTTGTGAGGCTATACCCAGTCCAGATCAATACTGTCGCGTTCCCATCGGCTAACCTTTACCTCTGGACTTGAATAAGGTTCGGCATCACCAGCCTTGCCAAAATCTGCTTTTATCGGGGAGCGCAGTTTGGGCATCCTACAGTCATCAGGTGCTGGAAGATAACCCATGGCAACAGAGTCACTCATTCAACGGGCTAAAGCCGGAGATGCAGATGCCATCGCCACCCTTCTCGCTCAAGCGCTGGTGCGCCAGGGCGTGACCAGGGTAGTGGGCAACCGGCAAGCCTACTGCCTGGAACTGCAGGTAGAGGGTCGCCCCTTACCCGATCAAAATGTCGTCGTTGCGGCGATTCGTCAGGGCCTGCAGCGGTTAAAGGTCGAGTCTATCGGCGTTGTACAAATTCGTTGTACCTTAACGGACCAGCCTGCCATTGGTTGGGATGAGGACATTGCTTTGCTCGGTACCGCGGTCGATTCAGGCACTGCGGCTACTCCTCTGTCCACCACTCACCCTGAATCGATCCGGGGGGTAAAGGCCAAGCGGGAAACCATATCCCAAGCGGCTCTCGATCGGGCCTATGTGGTCCTGGGGTTAGAACCGGGCGCAACGATACAGGATATTGATGAAGCTTACTTTCGCCTCAAGGCCGAACTGCTGCGCCAGGGACGCCGGGATGCGGTGGCGGAATTCAAAGACGCCCATGGACTGTTGAAACGTCACCTGCAGCAGAGTAGAGCATCATCACCCTCAATCCATTCGACACTCAATAGTGAGCATGAGGGGATAGCAATACTCACCAGGGCGATGCGATCGCGGGGACTGGAGGGCAGGGCTCGCATTAAAGATGGCAAACTGCAGATTCGGCTTGAGCCGGGCTGTTCCCAAAACCCCAATCGCGCTTCAGCCAGCCTCTACACCCTGCTCGAACAGGAAGGTGCAGAGGCCCTGGGGCTATCTCACATCACCCAGGTTGAAGTCTTTGGTATGGCATCTGCCCAAAAGGTGGGCTGGAAGCGCCCCGTGCCCATGCCGCCCCCGGAAACCACTGACGACACCGATGCCCTGTCCTTCAACAACCGCCACGTCAGCACCATTGCCTTCCCGGTTTTGCTGCTGCTGGGCATGGCCATGAGTGCCCTACCCATCGCAAACTTCTTATTATTTGGTGTTAAAGTCTGGTTTCACGAGTTTGGCCATGCCATCGTAGCCTGGCTGGCCGGGCGACGGGCCATTCCCCTTCCCATTGGGTGGACGAATGTCGGAGAACAGCGGTCGCTCATAGTGTATTTTGGTCTGTTAATTCTGTTGGGTTTGATGTTTTGGGCAGGGCGTCGAGAAGGCAAACGCTGGCCCATGGTGCTGGCTGGGGTGCTGGTGGTGATTCAGTTCTGGTTTACCTGGCTCATGCCTGAGCAGCGCTTTGAGACCTTGCTGTCTTTTGGGGGCATTGGGGGCGAGTTTTTACTCTGTACCCTGCTGATGGTGAGCTTTTTCTTCCCATTGCCGAACTACTGGCGGTGGGACTTTTACCGCTACCCCGTAGTGCTGGGAGCAGCCTTCACCTTTTGGGGGCAATATAATCTGTGGCGACAAATTGATCGGGGTCTGGCATCTATTCCCTGGGGGTCGCTCTGGGGCGGGGAAGCCCATGGAGATATGAACAACCTGCGGCTGGCTGGCTGGAGTGACCAGCAAATTATTGACGCTTACACAACCTTGGGTAACGTTTGCCTCTTAATTTTGTTGGGTGTTTACCTATATTTTGCCCTTCGACAAAACCGGCACCATGTATTTGCGTTCACTCAACGCTGGTTGGCAAAGCATTAGCGCTGCAGAAACAGCAAAGCTTAGAACAAATGGTTGATGCAGATAAAGCTGCCGTCTTGCTTGGAAATATCTTCTAAAATTTCCAGGGAGAGAACTCCACTGAACTTATGCAGATTGAATCCTACATACTTCTTTTGTTTAGATTGGTCTGAGCTTGGCTGCTTTATGCCTATCTTTTCTATCGTCATAAGTTCATCTAAGAATGACTTTTGCTCTGTTGTAATCATGCTCCCCCCTCTACGCCCTTTTGCGGTGGCCTTTGAGGCTTTCTTTTGGGCAACAGCCCTATCTTGAGAGAGCAGCAGCCTCAGATTATTAGGCAATGCACAGTAATCAAATGCATTATCTTGAGCACGGGTACAATGAGAACCGTCAGGCATCACCGTAGAGTCTAAGTTGGCTTCTCGCAACGCATTAGGGGAAATTCGTGCCCCAAATAGATTGGCCCCGGCCAAGTTGGCATTTTTTAAATAAGCTCCGGTCAGGTTGGCATTTCTAAGATCGGCCCGCTGCAGGTCAACATCTGCCAAACGCGCCCCTGTCAGACTGGCCCCTCTTAAATAGGCCCCTTTAAGGTTGGCGAGGGCTAGCAGGGCATAGTCTAAATTGGCGTGTTGCAGGTTAGCAAAGCTTAAGTCGGCACCCAGTAAATTGGCATGTTCAAAGTTAGCACTATCCAGGGTTGCCCCACAAAACTCTGACCCCGGCAATACCCCATGACGAAAGTCTGACTGGCTAAAATTTGATTCCCTCAAGTTGATAAAGGGGAGAAAAGCCCCCTGCAGCTGACTTTTAGGAGACACGAAATTTGGGAAAAAGTTTCTTCCACGGCGAAATTCATAGAGTAGATATTCTAAGTCTTGAGTATCCACCATAGTTTCACCCGATGGGAAAGGCTTACACCCTGCGAAGGGGACCGTAGTTTCATCTAACCATTCAAGCAAAATCTTATGGCTTTGCCAGGTGACTCCGTAAAATTGCGTAGCTTACATTAAGCAAACTTCATTCCAAGGTAAAGGAAGCTACAAGCAGAGCTCAGTACATTTCGGAGTACCTATCCAGGGGTCAATCTTCATTTGGCTCTCGAGTTCAGGTTGTGCATCAGCGGCGAGACGCCCCAGGGGAGGACCACTGAGACGAATGCCCCGGTCCTTGCACCCCTGGCGGTTGGCTCGGGTGCGATAAAGTTGGTCAACATGCACCGACTCGGGATAGACGCCAAAGCGCTGCTTGTAGGCTGCAACCGGCTGAGGTAGGTCAAGGGCCTCGTTGCAAGCCTTCCAATCCAGATAGATGGTCGATGAAGCAGAAGCCAGCCACATCGCTGATGGCGAGTTCCTCAAACTCCTCCCACGGGATTATCTCGGCCAGTTTCACCCATCGATTCTCCCCCGAGGGCTTCCCTGCAAAGGGCAAGTAGAAGTTCTCAAAGCTAAGCTGGCCAGGGCTGCTTTGGCGGTACATCGGTCAACCTCGTCCAAGGATTTGCACGTCAGGGCATGATTTTCCTTGCACTTTAGCAGTTCTGATCCTCGCTGAACTCCCCTATCTACTTGGCCTTGAGCTATTTTTCAGCCAGCCCTACGTATAGGCGGCAGCTTAAATAAGGGGGGCACAGGGTGAAGCTTCTACGGTTGGAAATTGGGGGATCTGAAACTCGTCAAGTGTGCACCTCACTGAACCGAGAACCGCTACAACTATCTCAGCGCATCCCATCACTAACGGAAAATGCAGTTGGTGCCTGCCCAGAAATCGGTAATTTCTGCCTCGGGGGCCGTTGACTCCAGCAGCCCGGAGAGCTGACCGGTGTAGAACTCTACCCCCAGGGAGCTGTCCACCATCTCCACTTTGTAGGCCGCTTCTAGTTCCTGACGGGTAGACCCCAGACCAATACCTGCCACTGTCGTCAGGCTGGTGCTGTCGGGCTGGGGACGCACGTTCCAGCCCACAAACTGGCCATCGGCGGCGTTTACCACCAGCCCATTGGGCCAGAACGTCACCGTCAGGGGCCCCGCCGGACATTCATCGTTGGCCTGGGTTTCTACCGGGGGTCCGTAAATTTCGGTTAGGGTATTTTCCACCAGGGCCATGTCTGATTCAAAGGGCAGGTTGCGGGTAAACCCGGTTTCGGGGTCTACCAGCTGCAGGCCCTCTCCCGATAGGGCAACTGCCATATCCGCCGCTTCTATGGCAGCCGGGTCGAAGCCAGACTCCCCTGGGGCAGATTCTGTGGGAACGGAGGCTTCTGGGACTGGTTGCTCTGGCAGGGGCTGGCAGGCCAGCAGGCCAAATCCCAGGAGCAGACCCAGGGGCAGCATGGCTTGACGCAGAACTTTGGAGCAGGACATGGCAGTACTGTAAATATCATATCAATGGGGAACAATTTCGTTCTTGCAGGCTCTGCCCGCTTCAACCTCTCCAATATTAGACAGGGTTGTGTGAGCGATGTTGCTCAGCGCCTCATAGGTAAAGAAGGCCTGGTGAGCGGTAATCACAACGTTGGGGAAAGACTGCAGCAGTTGAAAGGTGTCATCTTGAATCACCGTTCCAGACAGGTCTTCGAAGAACAAATTTTCTTCCTCTTCATAGACATCGGTGCCAAAGTAGCCAATTTGCCCTGACTTCAGGGCTTCAATTACCGCCTGGGTGTCTACCAATGCCCCCCGGCTGGTATTAATCAGCATGGTGCCCTGTTTTACGTCCTTAAGGGAATCGCGATTAATCATGTACTGAGTTGCGGGCAGCAACGGGCAGTGAAGAGAAATAATATCTGACTGGGCCAGCAACTCGGGTAACTCAACATACCTTACCCCCAGTTCCAGGCAGGCCGGGTTCTGATAAACGTCGTAGGCCAGTAGCTTACAACCAAAACCGTTCATAATCTGGGCAAAGCACTGACCAATTTTGCCAGTACCGACAATGCCTACCGTTTTTTGGTGCAGGTCAAACCCCAGCAGCCCATTGAGGGCAAAATTATCGTCTCGTACCCGGTTATAAGCTCTGTAAAGCTTGCGGTTCAGCATTAGAATCAGCCCTACCGCATGTTCTGCCACCGCATAGGGAGAGTAGGCCGGTACCCGCACAACGGTCATGCCCAGTTCGCTGGCTGCTTCCAGGTCAACATTGTTAAAGCCTGCACAACGCAGGGCAATCAGCTTGGTGCCGGTGCTGGCGATGTTTTGCAGAGTAGTTGCGCTTAAATCATCGTTGATGAAGACGCACACTGCTGGAAATCCCTCTGCCAGGGCTACTGTGGATGCATTGAGACGAGGCTCAAAAAATGTCAGGTCGTGGTTAAACGCCTTATTGGTCTCTTCAAAAGACCGGCGATCGTAGGGTTTGGTGCTGAAAATAGCAACTTTCATAGCTGTATTTGCTTTAGGTGACCGTTGTTGTCAGTAAGTTCCTCGGGCCAAGTCCATGACAGGCAAACCCCGATAACCACTCATATATTATGGGGTATCCGTTAGTGGAAAATTCTGGTTAAGGAATGGGGATTTAATAACGTGGGATAGCCGTCTCGGCTGTCCAAGAGCAGGCAAGAGACCAGCCTTAGACAGCCGATACAGTCATCTCATTTTGATTGAATTGCCATTCCTCAGGGGCTGTCTCTAGCGCAGTACTGGAGAAGTGTGGTGGCAGCTAAAGCCGCTCTTCAAAAGGCTACAATTGTCGTTGGGCGCGCAATGGCATGTCTATCTCGACCCAGCACCTCAGTGGGCTTGTAAGCAAGAACCTAAAAAAATGGGTTTGCCCTTGCACCTATTCTCAACGTTGTGTTAATTTGTTCTTCTGGAAGGACGTATAGCTCAGTTGGTTAGAGCACCACGTTGACATCGTGGGGGTCACTGGTTCGAGTCCAGTTACGTCCATCAAGCATATCAAGGGTTTCAGCCGATCTGGCAAGGCTTCCGTGGGTGCGCAGAGCTAGGTAGAACTTAACGGAATTATCCGGATTTGAGCCGATAATTGGGTATCAAGTTGACCCAACGAGGTGCCGCATGGCGACTAGAAACCCACAGGCGAAGTGAGTGTTGAGTCTTACCGGGGATTCCTGCGTCTGCGCTGGCGATTGCAGGGCGAGCGCTACACCATCAGCCTGGGCCTGCCCGACAATGTCATCAACCAGCAGATTGCAGCGCAAAAGGCCCACACCATCAAAATGGATATTCTTTCGGGCAATTTCGACTCCACCCTGAAGAAGTATCGTGCTGACAATCGTCCTGGCAAAACCATCTCCGCTTACGCCGTAGCGTACTAGTCTTTCGCATCAAACTGTTGCATCAACGAGGGGGGCTTTGTAGACAGACCTCAAATCTATCTAATGTCAACAAGACAGAAGTCTCCACAGACAGACCTTAAGTTCTTTCCTGGGGCGGATTGCGTGGGACAAATAAATTCCGACAATGAAAAAACTAAAGACCTGAGATATTCAAACCGTTTCCAAGCCCCAGAGGAAAGATCTGCCTTCAGAGAAGCTGCATTTTTAAGTTGGACTTGGCATGGGTCTCCTCCAGTGCGTGTATGGCTCATTTTCGTGCTATCGAGCAAACACCTCACCCAACCTCTGATAGGCGACGAGGAGCATATCTCTTGATTTCTCAAGGCGTGGATACGACGCCACTGCGAGCTAAAGAAGAAGGACAAAGCCTATGCAAACCGTTGAATGGTGGCAAAACGCTGTAATTTACCAAATCGTGCCCTGGAGCTTTCTAGATACCGACAGCGATGGTCGGGGCAACCTCAACGGCATTATTGACAAATTAGATTACATCGCCGCATTAGGAGTAGACGCCATCTGGCTCACCCCCATCTACGAGTCACCCATGGATGATCTCGGTTACGACATTACCGATATGGTCGATATCGACCCCGTCATTGGCGACCTGAAAGTCTTTGATAGGCTGCTATCCCTGACCCACTCCAGGGGATTGCGGATGATTCTCGACCAGGTATGGGGCCACACCTCCGACCGCCACTTCTGGTTCATCGAGAGTAGCAAAAGCCGGGATAATCCTAAAGCTGATTGGTATGTTTGGGCCGATCCCAAGCCGGATGGTTCGCCTCCGAACAACTGGTTGTCAGCCTTTAACGGCGACTCGGCCTGGGTCTGGGAGCCCAAGCGAGAGCAGTACTATCTGTTTCACTTTTTGAGCAGCCAGCCCAAGCTCAACTGGAACAATCCAGAAGTGGTCAATGCGATTCTCAAGCGGGCCAAGTTCTGGCTTGACCGGGGGGTAGACGGCTTCCGCATTGATGCTCCCAATTTCTTCATGCACGACGAAGATCTGCGGGACGAGCCGCTACGGCCTGAAGGATCTCCCATGCCCGATGGCATTGACCCCGACAACCCCATGGCCAAGCTGATGTTTAAGCACAGCTTCTGTCGTCCCGAGGCGCTGGATGCCCTGAAGCCGGTGCGAGAGCTGGTAGACCAGTATCCCAGCACCGTTACCCTGGCCGAAGTTACCCTCTGCGAAGATTCCATTGAGCTTTCTGGCGAATACGTCAAGGGTAACCACCGGGCTCATCTGGCTTATAACAGCGCCCTGCTGGTGGAAGAACCCATCAGCGCCGAACTCATGCGCCGCACCCTCGAAAAGGTGGAAAAACACTTCACCAACGGCGGTAATTGCTGGGTGGTGGGCAACCACGACTACGGGCGATTAAGGGGACGTTGGACTGGCAAGGATGAATCTGGCACCCCCTATCCTGAAACCTTCTACCATCAGGCGGCGGCCATGCTGGTGGCGATGCCCGGTGCCCTCTGCCTCTACCAGGGGGACGAGCTGGGCTTGAGTGAGGCTCGCATTCCCGAAGACATTGCCGTCAGCCAATTGCGAGACCCCTTTGGTCAGGCTCTCTATCCCGATGTGGTGGGACGGGATGGTTCTCGTACCCCCATGCCCTGGCAGGCCACCGCCATTAGCGCTGGCTTTTCGGATCTGGAAGACACCTGGCTGCCCATTCCCGATAGCCATCGTCCCCGCGCCGTGGATGCCCAGAATGAAGATCCCAGTTCTTTGCTCAATACCTGGCGGCGACTGCTGCACTGGCGGCGACGGCAACCAGCTCTGATGCAGGGAGACTGCAACATCCTGGATACAGAACCACCGATCTTCGCCTTTGTGCGGGAAGCTCCCCAACAGCGGCTGCTGTGCATCTTCAACCTGAGTGCCGACACTGCCTACTTCAACCTGACAAAAGAAATGCTGCCCTGCAACACCGCTACCGGAGCTAACCCCACCGCCAAGCGGAACGATGGCATGTTGCGCCTGCGAGGGTACAGCTACTTCTTTGGCAATCTACAGCCCAGCACCCAACCCGCCAACAGCGGCACCGGTATAGATTTCATGGAAGACAATCCCCACCACCTCAGCAAACATGGCCAGACCAACAAGCGGGAGGAATTAGACGAAACCAGCATCCCTGAAGTGAATTCCGTTGAGAATGAAACCGTTGCCGTCAGCAAAAAGTAGCCCTATGCAACCCCAAAACGACTGGTGGCGCAGTGCCGTCATCTACCAGATTTACCCCCGCAGCTTTGCCGATAGCAACGCCGACGGCATCGGCGATTTGCCCGGTATTCTGCACAAGCTGGACTATGTAGCCAGCCTGGGGGTAGATGCGGTGTGGATTTCGCCCTTTTTCAAGTCTCCCATGAAGGACTTTGGGTACGACATTTCTGATTATCGAGCGGTAGACCCCATCTTTGGCACCCTGGAAGACTTTAAGGATATTCTGCGGGCGGCCCATGACCGGGATCTGAAAGTGCTCATTGATCAGGTGTGGAACCATACTTCAGACCAGCACCCCTGGTTTTTAGAAAGCCGCGAAAGTCGAGATAACCCTAAGGCTGACTGGTATGTCTGGGTAGACCCAAAACCCGACGGCACCCCGCCCAACAACTGGCTGGCCACCTTTGGGGGCAGCGCCTGGACCTGGCACCCCACGCGCCAGCAGTACTACCTGCACAACTTTTTAGAAAGCCAGCCCGACCTCAACTGGTACAACCCGGAAGTGGTCGAAGCCATTTTAGATACGGCCAGGTTCTGGCTGGATATGGGCGTTGATGGCTTTCGCCTGGACGTGGTGAATTTTTTCACCTACGACCGATCCCTGCAAGACAACCCCATGCGTCCGCCCGATATGCCCCGTCCAGCGGGAGCATCGGCTACAGATCCCTTCTTTTCGCAAATTAACCTGTACAACTTCTGCCAGCCCGACACCCTGGAGCTGCTGCCACCCATCCGTAAGCTGTTAGACCGCTATGGCGCTACTTCCCTGGCAGAAATTAGCAGTGCCGAAGACACCCTGCTGATTTCCAGCGAGTACGTCAAAGGTAGAGACCGACTCCACACCGCCTACAACTCATCCTTAATGACCGACGAACCCCTCACCGCCCAGCGGGTTGCTCTGCTCATTCAGCGGGTAGAAGAGTTGTTTGCAGATGGGGGCATTTGCTGGACGGCAGGCACCCACGACTTTCCCCGGTTAAAGAGTCGCTGGAGCAAATACCAACCCAGCGAAGAGTTTCTGCAAGAAGCGTTTGACCACATGTTTGCGGCCTTGATTATTTCTCTAAAGGGAAACTGCTGCATTTACCAGGGGGATGAACTGGGGCTCACCCAGGCCGACATTCCCCACGAAAAGATGCAGGACCCCTTTGGTATTCAGGGCTATCCCCAGGTGCTGGGTCGCGATGGCTCTCGTACCCCCATGCCCTGGCTAAAGGAAGCGCCCTATGCCGGCTTTACTGAAGCTCCAGAGCCCTGGTTGCCCATTCCTGCCGACCACCAGGGACAGGCTGTAGATGTGCAAGATGTCGACCCCGACTCGCTGCTCAACAAATATCGACGACTGATTCAGTGGCGCAGGCAGCAACCGGCCCTGATCACCGGTAGCCTGCAGCTTGTCGAAATGTCTGACGAAAGATTGGTCGGGTTCACCCGCGAATGCAACCAGCAGCGGCTACTGTGCATCTTTAACCTCAGCCCTGAAACTGTCTATCAGGATTTGAGGCCCTTCCATCCCTATGCCCCGACAGACGAACTCGACTTTATCGACAGGCGCTACCACGACACGCTGGAAATTCCTCCCTTTGGGGTTTTCTTTGCAAACTTAAAACCGGGACAGGGCTAATGCCCCGAACCCAGATAGATCAACACATGCCATAAAGCCGTGGGGACAAACCACCGTTTGCCCCGAACAGGCAATTGCCGGGACCGTTATGGCCCCGGCTTCAGGTTTTAAAGTCGCTCAGCGTTTTGCTGGGCATATTCCAGGTTGGGCTGGTAATCTACTGCTTTTTGCTGCGCCGTTGCATAGTCGGGGTCAGACTCAGGAACTTGCTTCATCAACTCAATGGCTCGGTTCCAGGAATCGGCTACGGCTTGCCATTCTGCACCGGTGCTGGCCGTTTGAGCCAGGTTAGCGGCGTTCTGGGCAGCATTCACCGCCTCACGGAAATATTCGACCTCAGCCGATGCTTCAGGCTGGGGTTCTGGCTCTGCAGCCTCCGGCTCTTCGGCAACGGGCTCCTCAGGCTCGGGGGCCGGTGCTTCAGCGTCCGGCGTTTCGGTTTCGCCGTCAGCCGGAACTGGCATTTCTATCGGTTGCTCGGTAACCGGCTCAGTGGTTTGTCGGTTGCCCAGAAACGCGTTGAATAGAATTCCCAGCAGTCCCAAACAGACCACCCCCACCCCCAGACCCACTAACCAGTTCATCGCAGAACCGCCAGCGCCTTTGCCGCTATTGTCGAGGTTGTCGAGGTCTTCTTCGGTGAGGTTGACAGAAGTCGAGGGGAAATCGTCGCCGTTGTCTGTTACTTCGTTAATGAACTCATCCGTGGCATCTGGCTGATCGTCCATAGTCCAGGCGTTTTCGTCGTCCCAGGCATTGTTGTCGTCGGAGGTAAAGTCGACGTCTTCAGCCGGTTCAGAGTCATCCGCCGAAAACTCCGTCGCCGAAAACTCCGTTGATGCATCCACCTGCCGCGATTCGATACGGGAAGCATTTAACTCCAGGGTGTCGCGCAAAGTATCTTCGCCGGAGGCTTGTTCCTGTCCAGCGTTAGCGGCAGCTTCACTCAGGAATGCCTCCCCACTGGCGTTTTGGTCACGGTCGAATAGGGGAAAGTCTTCTGGTTTAAGACCCGGTGCTGAAACATCCGCCGGAGAAAAGTCTGCTTCGTTAGAAAATTCCTCAGGTTCAGTAAATACTGCTGCAGCGTCACCGTCGGGGAAGGAGACCTCTTCCTCAACGGAAAATTCCTCAGGTTCAGTAAATACTGCTGCAGCATCACTGTCGGCGAAGGAGACCTCTTCCTCAACGGAAAATTCCTCAGGTTCAGTGAACACTGCTGCAGCGTCACCGTCATCCAGAGACAGGTCTGCTTCAGCGGCAGATTCTTCTATATCGAAGAACGCTGTATCAGCTTCACCGTCGTCTAGAGAAAGCTCTTCATCGGTAGCAGTTTCTGGTGGGTCAAACGACAGAACTTCTGCATCGTCCAGCATTAAGTCGGCGATGTCGGCATCATCATCCATCAGCGCGAATTCCTCCGCCTCGCCATCGTCGAAGGAGAAACTTGCGGGAGGGGTTTCGGCGGTCTCGGTAGTCTCCTCAAGGGAGAATGCCTCTACATCTTCTTCGGGAGAGAATGCTGATTCCTGGGAAGTCGCCGGGTTGAAGTCGATTTCTTCTTCGCTCAGCAGCCGGTGGACGGGACTCGGCGGAGCCGCCAGGAAGGCATCAACGTCGGCATCAGAGTCCGAAGGTAATTCAGCATCGCTCACAAGGTCGTCACCGCCATCAAAATCATCTGAGGCAAAGGTTTCAGCATGGAAATCGGGGCCAGCCAGAGAGATGTCATCCAGCTGATTGGTCATGTCTCCCATTTCAGAAGCTTCGGATTCATTCGATTCGGATTCATTCGATAGGAAGGCGTTCATCTCCGCTTCCCCTGAGGTGGAAGGCATGGCATCAAAACTCAGGTCATCGTCGTCAGCCGACAGGTCTAACTCCTCACGTAGCATCAAATCTACAGGCTCTACTTCCCCCGCGGGTTGACCTTCAACCTGGGCAGCAGGCTCATCGAAATTAACGGCATCCCAATCAAGATCAGGGGCAGCGTCAACACTATCAAGGTTTAAGATTTCAGAGTTTTCCTCGGCTAGGGCTGGCGCTGAATCTGAAAGGTCAACGTCGTTGTCTAAATCCCAGTCAAGGTCAGCGGCCCCTTCAGCACTGTCGAAGTCCAGGCTATCGACATTCTCATCCACAGGGGCAGACTCAGAGGGGGAGAAATCAACGGTTTCATTCAGATCCCAGTCGATGTCAGCGGTGGCTTCTGAAGCTGCAGGTGAAGATGTAGGGCTAACAAAAGGAGAATCCTGATCTGCATTGCTGGACCAGAGATCGCCCTCTAGCCCTTCCCCCAGAGAAAGGGGCTGCGGCTCTGTAGCTGCTGCGGCACCAGCCCACCCCTGGGCCTCTTCACCGTCCGGGCTGGAGGATGCTTCCCAGTCAAGCTCCTGATCTGCTGCTGGTGCCAGTGAGAAGGACTCTTCCAGGGCTGGGGCTGCGGCCTCCGATGGCGTATCGCTGGAGTCTAGATTGAGTTCTGGCGGTTCTGGGGCAAACTCCGCTGAGTCAAAATCTAAGTCCAGGTCGGGAGTATCGAAGTTGGTATCGGCAGTTTCGAAATTGAGATCAAACTCTGGGGGTTCGGCCCCCGTAAAGGCACGGTCTGGAGCTTCATCGACAATGGCAGACAGAGCTTCTGTACTGGTTTCCGTCAGGTCAAACTCGATGGATGAGTCCGGGTTAGCCTCGGCACTGTCATTGGTATCCAGGTCTAAACTGAAGGATGCATCAAACGATTCGAGGGCCATGTCGTCGCCCTGATCATCGCTGGTTTCGGTCATATTGAGATCCGATAGGGCCGAGTTCAGTTCGTCGGTAGCCTCCTGTAGTTGATTAATATCCAGGTCTTCGTCAAAACCGGCGGTGGCATCAGTCATCTCCAGATCCAGATCATCAAGATCGGTGTCTATAGATGCCATGGCGCTGTTGTCAAAGTCCAGATCCAGGCTGTCAGGCTCAACTTCGCCAGTGTCAAGGTCTAAATCTAAATCTTCGGCACCTAAATCACTGGCACTGGCATTATTGCTATGGAAGTCTAAATCCAGGTCATCGCCATTCAGGTCACTGGTATCCAGGTCCAGATCCAGGCCATCGACCTCCAGATCACTGGTATCCAGGTCTAAATCCAGGCTACTGGTCTCCAGGTCGTTGGTGTTCAAATCCAGATCCAGGCCATCGGCCTCCAGATCGCTGGCATCCAGGTCTAAGTCCAGACTGTCGGCGTCCAACCCATCGGTATTCAGATCCAGATCCAGATCCAGATCCAGGTCATCGGTTGAGGCACTCTGGGAAGCCTCCATAACGGAATCCAGATCGAGGTTCAAGTCAAGATCGTCGCCCCGGGCGGTTTCAAAATTCAGCCCATCCAGGGAGGCGTCATCTCCCAGGGCTCTTAATTCAAGGTCCAAATCCAGATCCGAGCTGTTGCTATCTGAACCATCAGACAGGGACCCTAAAGACTCGACGTCGCTGGTAAACCTCTCTATCGACTCATCAGAAAAGGACGATGAATTTCCATTCCCTGGAAATGCTTGAAACGTGATAGTTTCTGTCCAGTCAGGGGTTGGATGCCCGGTTCGCTGACCACTAATTTCGAGTGAGTAAATGCTGTCTAGAGAAAGCCCCGAGACACCTTTTTTGACGTAAGCTACTAAATCTGTCTGGGCCAGGGCATGGGTAGATTCCAGCAAAACAAGCAGCGAATTGCCCTGTTGGGTTACCTGGGCAGTAATTCCCCGTGCCTGCAAGTGCTGGTTCATGAGGGCTGCAATGGCGTCAGGATGACCCTGACGTGCCCGTTGCAGGGTGTTTTGGGGCGTAGTAGACATAGCGGCTGATAGAATTCGGTGAATTCAGCGAATGGGCCTAGAATTTTCTATAGTATGCCCGCGATGGTTGACATTAGCACATTAAATGTGTTTAGCAACTTTACCCGCAAAGGAACTACACATAGCAGAACCAGCTGGGCGCGACAAAGCGTCAGGGGCGATAACCATAGAACGGGAGATACCAATCGCATTGCGGCAGCAATTACGCAGGACCCAAACCCGTAGCTGTAGGTTTCCCAAAACCTGGGAATTCATTATCACCCTTTGAATCTCGTGGTATTTTGACAGCATTGCTCACCGGCTTGTGGCCGAGATACCCCCAACCGTGTCAAGATTGCAACGCACAGCACCGGCTTATTTGAATCGCTAACCTCTATGGCAAAACGGGTTTTATTCATTAGTAATGGGCACGGGGAAGATAATCACTCGTCGTATATTATTCGCAGGCTGCGGGAACTGGCCCCCAATGTTGAGGTTGCAGCCATGCCTATTGTGGGCAACGGCAATGCCTACCGTAATCTGCAGGTGCCTATTCTGGGGCCAACCCAGGTTTTGCCCTCTGGCGGGTTTACCTATGTCAACCGCTGGCTGCTGCTGAAGGATATTCAGGCGGGGCTGTTGGGGCTTACCCTCAAGCAATTTTTGACGGTGCGACGGTATGGCTCTCAGTTTGATCTGGTTCACGCCACAGGAGATGCCGTTGGTCAGAGTTTTGCCTATGCCACCGGCAGACCGTTTGTTTCGTTTATTTCCTGCCTGTCGGCCCTGTATGAGGGGCACCTGAGAACTGATCGGGTGCTGCGGTTTGTGGTGCGATCGCGCCGCTGTCGGGCCGTGGTCACTCGTGACCCCCTCACCGCTGAGGACCTCAAACGCCAGGGGTTTAGTAAGGTACATTTTGGCGGCATTCCGGCCCTAGACTGGTTGGTCCCCACTGGTCGGGATTTGCAGCTGCGGGACGATAGTCCCATGATTGCCCTGCTGCCCGGATCTCGGATTCCAGAGGCGATGAACAACTTCAAGCTGCAGATGCGATTTGTGCAAGAAGTGGTCGAACTCATGGGGCCCCAGGTGCAATTTCGTGCCGCTCTGGTGCCGTCATTAATGGCTGAGGTCGGCCCTCTAGCTACCGAAATGGGATGGCATTACGACCAGGGACGCCTCTCACGGCAACTGGATACCGGCGCAACAGCAGAAATCCTTTGCTACGATGATGCCTTCAGCGACATCATTCACCACACCACCCTGGTCATCGGCATGGCCGGTTTAGCGGTGGCCCAATCGGTGGCCCTGGGCAAACCGGTGATTCAAATTCCTGGGCATGGTCCCCAGTTCAGCTATGCCTTTGCAGAAGCTGAAAATCGTATGCTGGGGCCATCGGTTCAAACCATTGGGGTCGGTCCGGCCAATGAAGAAACCCTGAAATCCGCCGCCCAATGTCTGCACCGTACCCTGAATGACTCAGCTTATCTGGCCAAATGTGTTGAACATGGCCGCGACCGTCTGGGTACACCAGGGGCATCAACCCGAATTGCGCAGCTCATTTTGCAGCATTTAGAAGACACCCAGCCTATGCCAGGGGTAGTACCGGCCACCTCAGCAAGCGCCATCAAGTCCCAAAGGCCCTAAAATTTCAGCATTGTCCCCAAGGAACCCTATCTCTGTGACCACATCTTCTCAGTCGCGATCCAGCTACTGGCAGCTGCTGCCATTTATGCGTGCCCACTGGGGCCGGTTTGCCCTGGGGTTTGGGTTTATTCTGGCCTATGTGCTGACCAGTGTGGTGCTACCCTACTTTGCCGGGCGAGTGTCGGTTTATATCGGCCAGGGCGACATTCGCCAGATGACCCTCTGGCTGGGGTTTGCTGCAGTTGTGTTCCTGGTGCGCAGTATCTTTCAGTACTGGGAAACCATCATCATGATTCGGGCCTCTCTGGATGTGGCCCTGGATTTACGCCAGGGGGTGTACGCCCACCTGCATCGCCTGGGGATGGATTACTACGAACGCAACAAAACCGGCGACTTGAGCTATCGCCTTACGGAAGATATTGATCGCATCAGCGAAGTCATCCACAAAATGTCGCAGCAGTTCGTCGCCTGCGTACTCCAGCTGATCGTCATTCCCATTTACATGCTCTACCTCAACTGGCAGCTTACCCTGGCCAGTATTGTGCTGGCCCCCCTCATGGCCTGGTTAATTGGAGCCTTTGGCAAGCGGCTGCTAACCCTGTCTCGCAAGAGCCAGCGCCAAATTTCAAACCTGGCGGCCCTGCTCACAGAGGTGTTTGGCAGTATGCGGTTGGTGCAGGCCTTTGCCGCCCAAACCTTTGAGAAGCAGCGCTTTAACCAGGAGGCGGTGCACAACCGCAACGCCCGCTACCAGACTGAGCGCACTAAAGCCCTGCAATATCCTGTGGTGGGCTTTTTAGAGGCCATCAGCATTATGCTGCTGTTCTTTCTGGGGGGCTGGCAGATTTCCCGAGGCAACCTCACCCCCCAGGAATTCATCAGCTTTTTAGCCGCCATTGCCCTGCTGATTCACCCCATTGACCTGGTTACCCAGCACTACAACGATTTCAAGCAGACCGAGGCTTCCGTTGAGCGCATCTTTGAACTGATGGAGACTCAGCCTACTCTGGTGGAAGATCCCAATGCCTCCGTTCTGCCTATGGTTACGGGTAAGGTGCAGTACGACAACGTGTCCTTTGCCTATGAGGCCGACAAGCCGGTGCTGCAAAACCTCGACCTGCTGGTGCATCCGGGGGAAGTGGTCGCCCTGGTAGGGGCTTCTGGGGCTGGTAAAACCACCCTGATTAATCTGCTCATGCGCTTTTTTGACCCTAACGATGGCCGCATTTTGATTGACGGCATCGATATTCGGGGAGTAACGTTAAACAGCCTGCGTCGGCAAATTGGCCTTGTCCCCCAGGACATTACTCTGTTTTCGGGCAACATTGCCGAAAATATTGCCTATGGAGAAATCAACCCTGACTTCGAGCGCATCGAAGCCGTAGCCCGCCTCGCCAATGCCCATGTCTTCATCAGCCAGTTCTCCCAGGGATACCACACCTGGGTAGGGGAACGGGGGGTCAACCTATCGGGCGGACAACGCCAGCGGGTGGCCATCGCCCGTGCCCTCTATTTCGACCCCCGCATCCTGATTCTGGATGAGGCTACCTCTGCCCTCGACTCCGAATCAGAAGCCCTGGTTCAAGAAGCCCTGGACCGGGCCATGAAGAACCGCACGGTGTTTGTCATTGCCCACCGCCTCAGCACAGTGCGCGATGCCGACCGCATCATTTTCCTGGAGAAGGGCACCGTTCTGGAGTCGGGCACCCACGAAGAATTGTTGAGCTACGACAACCGCTATGCCCAGTTTTACACCCAGCAATTCAAAGGCTCTTAGGGATGAGGCTTCGATCAATAATATGGGAGAGCCGGCTTGGCTGTCCTGGAGCAGGCAAGCCGCCTGCCCTATAAAAATTAGATGTTGCGGACAGCAAGCAACGGTCTACTGCCAAAACGGGAGCGGGGGGGCCAGATTCAAAGGCTCTCCCCCGCTCTGGGAGCGGGATTTAGGGGGAGGGCTGAGGGGATAATTTTTTGCATGGATTACTCTAAGGCAAAACTCACTTCTGGACTTGGACCAGGTTTAATATCGCCGGTTCGGGCGCTGTTTAAGTTGAGCCGATCGGCTTCCTGTAGTTCTGGAGTTTGCACCTGTAGATGGTTCTCCAGCAGCGCTAAGTTGCGCACGTTTGCCTTATAAAATGCGTCAAAAATATCGCCCACGAGGGGAACTGCGCCAATGACAGCCTCTAGGGCAATGTTAACAATCATTCTGGTCAGCACCCCTGAGGGCAGGTGAAAACGAGCTGCCAAAAAGATGACATAGGCCGAAATTCCCGTCGTAATCAAATCTCCCGCGCCGGGAATTAACCCAATGATGGGGTCCCACCCGACCTTAAAGCCAATACCGGGAACCTTAAAAGCCGTATCCATCAGACGGCTAATACGGCGAATTCGGTTCAAATTTCTTAAGCGAGATGCTGTGTTGAGTTGAGAAGCAGTATTCATACTTAGATCGTGCCACTTTTACCCCAAAGTGCCGCGCCTCTGAAGACAGAAATCAAAGTGGTTTGCCTACCAAGATCGGCTCACAATCTAAGCCAACCAGCTGATCTGGTGGTTGCAGCATCGCCTTGTCTGGCCTCTTGTCTGGCATAAAGATCGGGTTGCGAAATGATGGGGTTCGGTAGTTCATCCGCCCATTGGGGATTAATGAGTATACCGAAACGATGGAGGCATTGAGCCAAGGTGGAAGTGCTGCTTCCTGTCGAAATCTCAAAGCTACTGAACTTTGAAACGGCAGCTCAGGCCGTATTGGCCTACCTTCAAGCTCTAGTGGGGTTTGACCTGTGGATGGTGACCCGCACTGAAGGCAACGACTGGATTGTTCTGCAAGCCAGCGACCGGGGCTATGGCATTCAAGAGGGAGATATGTTCACCTGGGCAGACTCCTTCTGTTCTCGCATGATTCAGGGCCAGGGGCCCAGAATAGCGCCCTGTGCCAGTTCGATTCCAATCTATGCCAATGCGCCTATTACCCAGCAGTTTGTTATTGGGGCCTACATTGGGGTACCCCTGCTTTACAGCGATGGATCTTTATTTGGAACCCTCTGTGCTATTGATCCCCATCCGCAATCTGAAGACATTCAGCAGCATCTGCCTTTAGTAGAACTGTTGGCTCAACTGCTGAGCAGTATTTTGCACGCTGAGTTGGCCACTGCAGAACAAATTCGCTACGCAGAACGCCTGCAAACAGAGGCCATGAGGGATGCCCTCACGGGGCTTTACAACCGACGGGGCTGGAATGACCTGCTCAACAGCGAAGAACAACGCTGCCAGCGGTACGGCGACCCGGCTACGGTCATGGTTATTGATCTGGATGATCTCAAAATGGCGAACGATACGCTGGGCCATGGCGTAGGAGACACCTTAATTCAGCGGGCAGCCCAGGCCATGAAACGAGCCGTACGAAGCCGTGACATCATCGCCAGAGTGGGGGGTGATGAGTTTGCCGTTCTTTGTGTTGACTGCCCGCTGGCGATGGGGACTCAGCTCAAACATCGGCTTCAATTTCACTTAGAAGCCGCTCAAGTCAAAGCATCTATTGGCATTGCCGGGCGTCGACCGAGTTCGGGGCTGCACCAGGCCTGGACTGAAGCAGACCAGGCCATGTATACCGAAAAACGACAGCGTAAGCCCCCTCATCAAACCTATGCTGAACCTATCGCGTGAGAGGTTTACGAAGGGTTGGACTGTTCTTCTGCCTCAAGTTTTTCTCGTGACTCTCCCCAATAGGCGTGAATTGAAATCACTTCTTTAGTGCCTTTGATTTCTGAGGTCCAGCGGTAAATCGTATTTTTAGGGTTAACACCGACCTCAATCAGCTTGGCACCCATGTAGTATTCCATCGAGTCACGGGTGCGCTTTTTGAAAAATTCTGACTGCCCCTTAGGAATCGCGCGGGATAAATGGGCCTGGGTATGTTTTGGCTTGGCCATAGGCGTAGGGTGTGGGTAAAAGTTAGCTGATTTGAACCTTGTCCAGGTTCAGAAACGGAGTTTTGCTTAGGAATAAGGATTTTATAACATCCAATTTTTATAGGACAGACATACTGCCTGCTCTTGGACAGCCGAGACGGCTATCCCACGTTATTGAATCCCCAATCCCCATTCCTTAGGAGAAAATTCCAGATCTTAAGCTGGACTTGGTATATATTAACCCCAGTTCGCAAAACCCCTCCATTTTGCCGACCTTGGCTTCTCCCACCAGCAGAACTTTTGCTTCGTTGAGGTGACCTTTGCCCATAATAAGGTCGGGTACCGCCGCCTCAAAAACGGCAATTTTTGGGGCATCATTGCTGCTAACCTCCACCAAACCGACAGCGGCAGGGGAGAAGTTGTAGCCGTAATCAAGCACCAGGTCGGCATCATCAAGTTGGAGGAGACTACCTCTTCGGTTATCGGCAGTCAATCTTTGCGAAGGGCAGATAAAATGCAGAATGAAACTGTCTACTTGCTTGGGTTGGTTCACCTCCATGGCCTTTATGTTTCGCTCTCCCCGTGGCTTACTTGCTCTGAGTCGCCCAACGCTCGGCTCCCACCGGCAGACCCAACGCTGGGTTGGTTTAGCCACGGGCATCGCCCTGAGTTTGACCGGGTGGGCCACTGAGCCAGGTAAAGCGGCCCAGAATCCTATCGTTGAAATTGGGGTCGTACAGCGGTTTGGTGAAGAACAGCAGGATACTCTGACCATTGAGGCCCTAGCGGGGGACCAACTCACCCTTAATTTTGAAACCCAGGGACAACCGCAAACGGTAACAACTTCAAAGGTTGTACTGAGGATTACCCCTGAGGCTCTACCAGCGCCGGAGCTGCAGGAGCGGGTGGTGCTCAGCACCCACCGTAGCTTTGAAAGTGCCGAATATAGTGCCCGTCGGTGGCGTGAGCGGGGCATTGAAACAGAAATTGCCCAGCCCGGTGGTTGGGAAGTATGGGCCTACCGACAGGCCTATAACACCCCCCTGTTGCGGCGACTGCTGCTGAACAATCTAGAAGCCCAGGGCTTTGTGGAAGTATTTCTCGACAGTCGGGTAGTGGGGCAAGAACCCAGGGCCTATTTTGAAGCAAACGGGTATCGTTACCACCGCGATGCCCTGGATATTCGCGCTAATTCCGGACGCATTCGGGTGATTGAGAACGGCAACACCCGCGAGGCCCGAGTCTACGGCGGCACCCTGACTCTGCAAACCAACACCTACGGCACCTACACCCTGGTCAATGACGTGCCCATCGAAACTTACTTACGGGGGGTGGTGCCCTACGAAATTGGGGCGGGCGCGCCTGTTCCTGCAATCCAGGCCCAGGCGGTGTTAGCCCGTACCTATGCCCTGCGCAATCTGCGGCGGTTTGAGATTGACGGTTACCAGCTTTGTGCCGATACCCAATGCCAGGTATATCGAGGCGTTACCGGGGCCGTGCCGGTGACAGACCAGGCCATTCAGGCAACGCGAGGGCAGGTGCTGACCTACAACAACGAACTGGTAGATGCTCTTTATTCTTCCACCACAGGCGGCATCACCGCGCCCTTCAGCGATGTGTGGGACGGGCCAGATCGTCCTTACCTGCGATCCGTGGTGGATTCAGTGTACGGGGTTTGGGATATTAATCAGTATCCCCTCAGTACTGAGCAGAACCTGCGCGCCTTTATGGCTTTAGATGAGGGCTTTAACGAAGAAACCTGGGACCTGTTTCGGTGGGATTACGACAGCAGCCTGACAGAAATTGCCCAGGACTTGAAGGGGTATCTGAGCAAGCGCCAGCATCCCCAGGCGGGGCTGACCCAGGTCCTGGAGATACAGGTGACAGAGCGGGCTCCGTCGGGACGGGTACAGGCCATCGACATCAAAACCGATGTAGGGGTCGTGCGCCTGCAAAAAGATGAAATTGTGAGGGTGTTGTCGGCCCCCCGGAGCTTGTTGTTCTATGTTGATCCGCTCTATCTCACCCCTGACAATGAAGCCAAGGCTAATGGGGATAGCCAGGGCGGAGCTGCCACCAACCCTGACCTCGTGGCAGCAGTTCCTCCTAAGCTTACGGGCTACCGCTTTGTGGGCGGTGGCTGGGGCCATGGGGTGGGCATGAGCCAGACCGGATCGTACAACCTGGGACGGCTGGGCTGGAGCTACGATCGCATTCTGCAGTTTTACTACCCCGGCACCACCCTACAGCCGATTAATGATGCCCTGGTGTTCTGGCGTGATCCGTTAGAAGAATAAAAGTCAGCCGACTAAAACCAGCGGCTGACAATACTCAACAGAACAGATATGGCTATCCATAAAGTACCCCGAGGTAGAGAAGAATTACGGTGCAGAGCCAGGGAGTTCAAGAATCTTTGGGTTTTTTTCGAATTTCTTCCCCCAACCCGGGAATGCCCTGGGTCAGAGCCTCTGTGATAAATGCTTTGATCAGGGCATCTCGCTGGTTGAGCCGAAATTGCTCAGCCACCACTTCCCCCATGCCACCGTCTCCCCAGGTCTGGTTCTGACGAAAATACTCCACAAAGCTTTTGCCGGCAATGCGGGTCAGGTAAGCTCCGCTGACCCCCTGCAGGGCGCGTCCGGCCAGTACGGTGGTAATGTTGGTCTGCAGCCCAATGGCGAGCAAGTTCATGACTCCTTTGACAATGCCCAACCCCGTTAAGGTTTTGGCCAGGGAAAGGGCCAGGGCTTTTCCTTCCTCCAGGCTGACTTCACAGCCATAAACCCGGCTCAACTCTACGACCATTTGGGCGTTGACCGCCGCCGTCGCCAGCAGATCCACTCCGGGTAGAGGGGTAATGGCAATTACTCCGGCCCCAATCCACTGATAGCGATCGATGATGGCATCGGCCTGGGTCTGACGCTGCTGTTCTAGCAGCTGGCGGGCGGTTTCCCCCAGCCGCTGAGACTGTAGCAAAATGTTATCGGCCATCAGAGTATCTCCTTCCTGGCGCAGAATGTCGGCCACCCGCGCCAGCAGGGGCATCAGGTTAGGGCGCATTTGCAGCCAGCCGCCGGTTTCAGTCTGCATTGGTTGGGGATTGGCGGCAATGGCTACCACATCGTCATCGGCCAGGGGAGGCACCACCCGTGACCGAAGCCGCTGCAGCAGGGCGTTAAGATCGCTTGGGGGGTAGCGATCTGCCTTATTCAGCACCACCACTGCCCGCTTACCAATGGCCAGCAGAGACTGCAGCACAGTATATTCCGCCTGACGCAGGTCGTCATCAATGACAAAGAGAATCAGGTCGGCCTCCGCCGCGATTTCCCGCGCCGCCTGTTCCCTTAGGGTGCCGCTTACCCCGGCTTCGGCCAGACCAGGAGTATCGATTAGGTATAGGGTCTGGGCAATTTCAGGCAGCTGCCATGGGTAGGTCTGGCGGGTTTGGGTCGTTCCCATCGCGGCCCCAACTTCCCCAACAGGGTCCTGCAGCAGAGCATTAATAATGGAGGTTTTGCCCGCCGACCCTACCCCAAATACGGCAATGGACAGGATGGGATGGGCCATGGCCTGCTGCAGCCGGGCCGCTTTTTCCTGCAGGGCAGAGCGGGCCACCTGATCTTGAATGTGTTCAACCTGTTGCTCCAGGGACTGTAGATTGGCACTGACGGCATCTACCGGGCGGCGGGGGGCTGTCGGGCGAGGACGACGACGGCGGGGGCGTAGAAATATCCACAAGTAATAGAGACCAAACCCCATGGCCACCAGCGCCAGAATGACCAGAATGACCAACCCAACATTAGCCAGCAGGGGAGAGAAGACAGAAATGGCATTATAAAGCCGCAGGACTGTGTCGGTGACGATGAGTACCGCTCCCAGAAGCAGCACCACCGCTACTATCACAGCCAGGATTTGCCATCTGCGCATGTTTCAAACCCTCCCTTGTTGCCTCACCATAGCAAGGAAACTAACACACCAAAGCAGAGACGCTATGTTAGTGTCTCTGCTTTGGTGTGAGCAGTTCTATACCAAGTCCAACTCGAGCTCTGGAGGTTTCTCTAAGACAAACTCCACTTCTGGACTTGGCCAAGGTTTATATCCGCAACCTGGCACCAGTGGGGAGGCGTTGAAAAGGTTAGAGGGGATTACTTTGATAATTACCAGAGCGGCCCTGACCGCCACCACCTCCGCCATTGTTATTGCGGGGGCGAGCCTTATTGACCCGCAACTCACGCCCCAACCATTCGGCTCCGTCTAGTTCAGAAATGGCCTGATCTTCTTTTGAATCATCGGCCATGTCAACAAAGGCAAAGCCCCGCTTTCGGCCCGTTTCCCGATCGATGGGTAGACTAATGCGAGTTACTTCACCATACTCGGCAAAGACGTCCCTAATGTCTTCTTCAGAAGCCTGGAAGGACAAATTTCCGATATAAATAGTCACGAGTCTCTCCGAACCAAAAATGCTGACAAATAAAATGCCAGATCGGAAGCTTTAGACCAAAAGTGGACTAAGAAATAGCATCTTCACCAAACATTTGGTGTAATAATAGCCTATTGATTTTCCTTTGGCAGTAGTCCATCTCACACCTGGGAGGTTTTTATAGAGATTTTATATTCTGAATAAGCCCCAATTAGTTCAGCCTCCCAAACCTGTCAATGGTAGTTTTCAAGGGCGTAGGGTACAAACCCATGCCCAAAGCATGAGCAAGGGTGTCGGATGCACGTCAGCTCTACGGGAATCCATGAAAAAATGAGATATCCCAAGTCCAGCGCGAAAACTGTAGCTTTCCCTTAGGCAGAACTCCACTTCTGGACTGGGACAAGGTTGAACTGAGTCCCCAGACCGGTAGGTCGCGTCTCAACTCTCTACATCGCGACTACAAACCCCGCCCCCTTGCCCCCTTGCTACCCTGCAGCGATGAGTAGCCCTGACCAAGAGAAACGGTATTATCCTGCCCTTATCCCTGGGGACATTAATGCAGAAATGGGACGGATTTTTCTGATTGGGAACTCAGAGGAATTATTCAAGCGAAACCGTCTATCGAAAGTCCTATCCTAAAACTTTGGAAACAGACTGGAAAATTCATGAGCCAGTTCTCTATCGTCTGGTTAGATCAAGCCCTAGCTTGAACCACGGAAAGGTGATCAAGCAAAACTGAAGGGGTGTAGCAGGCCCCGTTCCACTCGGCGTCGCACCCCAATTCCAGGGTTTGGTTGAGCGCGGTGTAAACATTTCCCGCTACCATTGCATCTTTAATGCGTCCTGTAATGTTGCCCTGGTGAATGCGGTAGCCCAGGTCAATGTTGACGGAAAAATCTCCTGCAATGCCCGCCCCCCCACCCAGGATTTGATCGACCAGTATCCCGTCTTGAATGGAGGCAACCAGGGCCTCAAGGGACCGTTGACCGGGGCTAATGAGAGTGTTGTACAGACCGGGGGTGGGGTAACTGCCCAACCCTGGCCGGAAACCGTTGCCGGTGGAACTTCCCCCTAATTTGCGGCCAGTGGTGCGATCGCAGTAAAACAGTTTCAGGACCCCGTTTTCAATAAATGTAAGCCGCTGAGTGTCTACCCCCTCATCATCAAAAGGACAGCTGAACGGCCCCACCTCAGGATCTTGATACAGAGTAATGGCTGGGGCACACACCGATTCCCCCAGGGCGTCGCTCCAGGGAGAAGACCGTTCCACCGCTCGCTTACCGCTGAGGGCCGACTGCAACGTTCCCCATAGGATGTCGGCGGCTTTTGCGGTGAACAGCACCGGTAACCGCCCTGGCGCAATAGTGGCATGGCGTTCGGCCCAGGCCAGGCGCTGCAGAATTTGTTCCACCAGGGTTTGTTGATCAATTCTGGTACGGCAGGTCTGCCCGTCGCCCACGCTCAAAAAGTCATCGCCCCGAATCCACTCTGCATTCAAAAAGCTACTCAAAGTGATGTCAACATAACTGCGATCTAACCCTCTGGAGTTAAGCAGGCGAGTCGCTTCTTGGTCACATTCCAGTTCCACATCGCACAGCACCTCGGGGTAATCTGCCCGAATCTGGTCGATCATGCTCTGCCCCAGGTCAATCAACTCCGTGACTGCAACAGCCTGCCCCAGGTCAGAGTAGCGCTGCGCTTTCCCCGCCGTCATTTCGATGGGTTCTGGATCGTTGAGGGCACTGATGGCAATGGCTTTCTCCACAATAGGTTGCGGATCGACATTGCCATAGGCCACTACCAGACCGGGTCGCCCGTCGATCCACAGACGCAGGGCAGTACCCAGGGAAGTAGAACTGTCAAGCTGTTTGAGCCGATTAGCCTCAAAGAACACCGGATGAGAGCGGGATTCTGACTGCAATACTTCAGCCGCTGCGGCTCCTTGCTTTAAAGCCATGTCAATAAGGGTTTCGGCCAAAGCATTTGCAGATAATTCGGTTTCCATCAGGCTGGGGCAACACTATTTGGGCATTAGCTCTACTATCTTCTGAGATAATGATCCCTCTGGGAAGGGGGGCAATAGGCTAAAATAGCCTTGCACCTGGAGAGGTGGCAGAGTGGTTGAATGCGGCAGACTCGAAATCTGTTTTGGGGTCACACCCAACGAGGGTTCGAATCCCTCCCTCTCCGTTCTAATCCTTGATATACAATAGATTCAGTGGTCACTCACCTGAACCTTTTTGCGCTGAGTGGGGGTGAGTAGGGCCTAAAAGTTGGGCAATTTTTGGGCAATTTTCCATGGGCATTGAGCAGCAGATCACCGAGGTGAACCAGCACCTGGAGCGAGTGACCATCAGGGTTCGGGGCAAATAGCTATCGGTTGGCTGTGGGTCTACGACGCGCTGGCGATTTATGGCCTTCGCCCCCACGAGATTTTTCAGCTTTCCACTGACCGATTGAATGAAGAGCCCGCTTTACTGGAAGTCCTGAAAGGGAAAACGGGCAGGAGGTTGGTGTTTCCGATGGCTGCCGACTTTTGGGAGTTTGATGCAAAAGCTGTAGAATTGCCTGCGGTTGAAGTTGAAGGAAAAAATAACAACCAACTGGGCATGAAGGTCTCCCAGGAGTTCCTTGAAGCAGGCGTGGGATTTCCCCCTTACAACCTGCGCCATTCCTATGCCCGTCGAGGATATGAGCAGGGTTTTCCTCCCGAGTTTCTGGCTCGCTCCATGGGACACAGTTACGATGTCCACACCAAAATCTATAAAGCCTGGAGCGGCGAAGACTCAGATATTAAAATTTATAAGGCTGTCATTGCAAAGCAAGCTAAGTTTTCCGCTGCTCCGGGGGAATAGCCAGCACCTGGTCAAAGGCCGCAACATGAACCTGCCAGGTAGGTTGTCCCACTTCCGGGTCTTGAATATTTCTGTAATGAATGCCGTAGTTGACGTCACCCCGCTTGCCGAGGGCTCGCATTTTTTCAGCACGCTCAATTTCAGTCAGAATGCGATCGCGACTAATGCCCAGCAGGGGAGAAGCCTTTCCCGGAGAGAGCCAGAGCCCTTTGATGCCGTAGGTTTCGAGCACTCGATAGACCCACTGCTGCTGGGCTTCAAGTAATGATAACCGCTTATCGATATCTACCAGGTTCAATTTGGCCATGGCGTAGCTGCTTCCTTTCCCCGAGCTACAGGTTTGATCAGTCTTTTCAGTCCTGAAAAGGGCTGGAATGACTGATGAACCGGAGCTTCAGGTCCAATGACGAATGAATGTTTCGATAGCCTCAAGGCTGAGTGGTAGAGCCCAGGTAATGCCTGATTAGGACACTTGCCGCAGCCAGGGTGGTTACGCTTATCCTGATGACTTCTATTCTAAGGGTAGAGAAAGCAGTTTACGGAACCGATGCTGACAAGAGTAATGATGCCTAACATTTACTCAAAAGTGATCAGCATAGCGTTCAGTGATATCTTTCAGAGATGTTTGAGCGGCCTTTCTATAAGCCAGGTTCTGAACCCGAAAGCGTCATGGTAGAGCAGCCGATTCAACTTCTGATGATGGATGAGCGCAGATTAGCTGAACAATTCGCCCAGGCCGGCAATTTGATGGATCTGTGTGCCGATGAAGCGTGGCTGAGGGACGCGGCTCGACTGGAAGAAGACTGTGGTGGCCAGGTTGAAGCGGGGCCAGCGATGCGGGAATATGTTTCCCGATTAAGCCCCCTGTCGGCAGAGCAACTACAGATAGTCAGGCTGCAGTCTATCTTATTTACGGAACTTCGCATCTGGCTGGAAACCTGGGACCTGGGACAGTGCTTTGAAGCTACCTATACCAAAGCTCGGCAACTCGTTCGCCACCACCTAAAATGCCTCAGCCCGGAACAGCAGACCTGGGTTGAGGCGTTACTTAGAGAAGATGCCCAGGGGGCCGCTCCCGCTCAGAAAACAGTTCGTTCTCAGATTGTGACCATGGTGGGCAAAATGCTAACCCAGGAGGACTGGCAGGTCCTTGCCGATACCGCTGCTCAAGGGATGGCCGTCCGCGTTTTGCAGATGGGACAACCGGATGGGGTCAGTGCTAAAGCGAGTTAGAAGAAGTGTCCCGCAAAACCTTGGAATGCTTGTTTGTAGGGCAAGAGACCGCAGCTCAAATTCTTAATATGTCAGCATTTCATTGCTGTAAGAAAGCTCTGATATAGGCAAGAAGCCTGCATTCGCGACATCTATGCTGCTGGTGATGACAAGATCGTATTTCGAAAACCCTTGCATACCCCCTGAAAGCAATGGCCCTATTTGATCCCAACCGACACTATCCCCTCCCTCTGGTGAACTGGCAGCCCGATGAGGTGCGTCAGGCCATCGCCGCGATCGCAACCGAAACGATCACTCAGCTGGAAACGACCCCTCTGCTATCTGGGCATCCGATGGATGACCAGGCCTTTGGTAGCGATCTGTACTTTGGCAAAGCGGGAGTGCTCTGGGCCATCGATTATCTGCAAACTGTCGGGGTGATTGATTCGACGTTTAACGTAGCTACCCACCTGGATGCCACCCTGGAGCAGAACCGTCAGCGTTACCCCCAGTTCAGTCCCTATCCTGAGCAGGCATCCTATTTATTTGGTGAACTGCCGCTCCTGCTGTTGCAGTACAAGTTATCGCCTTCCGCAGATAAAGCCACCGAGGTTTTTCAGGCCATCCACAAAAACGATATCCAGCCCATCCGAGAGTTGATGTGGGGCATCGCCGGATCGATGCTGGCGGCGTATTTTATGCACCAGTGGACCCAGGAACCCCGCTGGCAGGAGGTGTTTCAAACCCAGGCTGACCGGCTCTTGCAGGAATGGCAATGGGTTGATGGTGCAGGTTATTTGTGGACGATTGACCTGTACGGTAGCCAGAAACAGTGGTTGGGCCAGTGCATGGTTTTGCCAGCAACCTGACGCCGCTGCTGGTGGGGCAATTGTTACTCAGCGATGGAGACGTTCAGGATATTGCGACCAGAGCCATGACAACGCTGGTGCAGACGGCGCAGGTGGAGGAGGGTAAAGCCAACTGGCCAGCGGTTTACGAGGCCGAAAATCGCGGACAGGACCTCAAGCTGGTGCAGTACTGCCATGGGGCACCGGGCATGGTGACGGCTCTGGCAAGCCTGCCCGTTGGGGTTAACGAGGAGTTTGACCACATCCTGACGCAGGGGGGCGAACTAACCTGGCAGGCAGGTCCGCTTAGAAAGGGCTCGAACCTGTGCCACGGTACGGGCGGCAATGGTTATGCTTTTCTCAAGCTGTTTGTGCGAACGGGCGATGAGCTTTGGCTGGATCGGGCTCGTGCCTTTGCCATGGCCGCCATTGAGCAATACCGGCTTTCGCAGCAGCTTTACCGGCAATTGCGCTATCCGCTGTGGACGGGAGATCTCGGCCTGGCCATTTTATCTCTGGGATTGTCTACAGGCCCAGGCAAAGTTCCCGACTATCGACCTGTTTTGAGGGCTGTGTGCTCCCCTGGTTGACTGACAAAAGTTGTCGCCCCTCACCCCCAACCCCTCTCCCAGAGGGCGAGGGGAGCCGATCCACTCTCTTGTTCCCTCTCCCCTCGGGAGAGGGCTAGGGTGAGGGACTTTCAGAGGATCTGTGCATAAGTTTTGTCCGTCAATGAGGTGCTCCCCTTCCCCCCTGCTCTAACGAGTAGCTTTAACCAGGAGAAGCACTATAGCGTTAGGATCGCAAAAACCGACACTCAAGACTTTCGCCCCTGGGAAAGAGGTAACCCATGACGACGCTGCTGATTCAAACGGAGAGCCTTCCCCTGACGGTGAACCTGCCAATGCAGATTGAGATGACCACGGCAGAGTTTTACGAGTTTTGTCAGGCCAATCGTGACCTGCGCATCGAGCGCAGCGCCAACGGAGAAGTCATTATCATGCCACCCGCCTTTTCAGACACTGGAAACCGCAACGTCAAAATTGTTCAACAGCTTGCTAATTGGGCTGATGAAGATGGTACGGGGGAAGTGTTTGATTCTAGTTCAGGATTTACCCTACCCAATGGCGCAACTCGATCGCCCGATGCAGCCTGGATTCGGCAGGAACGCTGGAATGGTCTGGCAGAGGAGGAGAAGGCCTCTTTTGCCCCGATTTGTCCGGACTTTGTAGTCGAGCTGAAGTCATCCAGCGATACGCTCAGTAGTTTGAAAGCCAAGATGGAAGAGTACATCGCCAATGGGGCGTTGTTGGGGTTTTTAATTGAACGCAACCCCCGCCAGGTTCACGTTTATCGTCCCAATCAAGAACCTGAGATTCTAGAAAACCCCGATGCGGTGAGCGGTGACCCAGAGATGCCAGGGTTTGTGCTGCAAATGGCCAGGATTTGGTAGGCCAGGACCGTGAGTACTTCGATAGCGCTTAGACAGGGATTTCAGACGTCGTTTGAAGGGTGGCGTAAACCGGATTTCTACCATAGTGGCTAGTCATCCAAATTGTCCCAAAGTTCGGAAACTGGGTAGTGATTGCCCGCTGCCGCTGCTCTAAGGGATTCCTGTAGATCGGCCAGAATCTGCTCTTTGGGTTCGTTCTCATCTATAGGGTCTAGCCCGCTTGAGGTAGGGCTTAGTCTGTCCATCAGCATCTGCCAGATGGCCACTGGAACGATGACTTCTGTGGTTTCGCCCTGGGCATTGCTGACGTATTTAACCTGAGCTTCGAGGTGAGACAGGTTCATGGGCTAAGGTTTCTGATTTTGGTTGGCTGGGTATTGGTTGTGGCTACTATTATGAATGCAAAGTATCCGACTAGAGGTTGAAGGTAGTCACGATGCAGACTCTTCCCAAAACGGAGTGAACGCATCCCAGTCATGATGCTGCGCTGATGTTACTGGCCGTACTGCCTGAACATATTCGTGATGCCTATGGGAACCATGCCAGGCAGATCGACTATTCCAGCGAAATGGTACTGGAAATGGCATTGGCTGATTTTCTTGATCCAGACTCGTTGACCTTTACGTACTGTAAGCCTCAGATTGGCTTGCAAGAGGGGTCAGAGTAGGATGCCTTATTTCTTACGGGTTGTAGTCTGATGCTGGGTTTCTCTTCGTTTCGCCCAAGCTGCATTGACTTTTGCCTATCCACGCATTGAGGCTGGGTTGTCTATGCCTGGGTTGTTTGAGGTAAGCCGCCGGGTGCCAGTCGGGGTGGCGATAGAGGATATTATCTTGATTGCGGAGTGCAGTCTTGAGGGAGAATGGGAAGGACAGGTAAGGTTTCTCCCGCTGCGGTAAGTAATAGCGAGGCGAGGGTTTGCGCGACGGACCCAGTTAAGGCATAAAAACAACCTTAACGGTTAGAGGTGGCCATGAGAGGGGCGTTATACTGAATTTTTCTACCTAATACCCCAAATTGCGGCATTAGGCAGAATTTTTTCTGTCTAATATCCCTAATACGGATGATTAGGCGGAAATTTTTCTACCCAATTACCCTGTATGGCAGATTAGGTAGAAATTTTCTCTCTAATCATGAGTTAGCTGGTCTATAGCTCCTGACTTACATCTCATATTGCCAGTTCTAGAGAATTAAGTCATAATACGGAAGTCAGGCATAACCGTGGCATAGTGGGAATTTGGGCGCACCATTTTATGGAGAAGCGTTAGGTCTACACCGCCATGTGTGTGTGCCTGATTAATATTTTTGATGAAGTTCAAATACTGAGTAGAACCATATACGGGAATCGCTAGTTCCACTTGCATCAAAAAAGGTTCGTCGTCTCCTCAACACTACACGAACCACCGTAGACTGCCTGTGTGGAAAGTAAACCTGAGCATCTAAGCATAGAAGGTCATCAAATATTCTATTTTGATCGATTACTTTTTCTGCCCAAGCACGTAAAGTTTTTGCAGGAGTTACTTCCCGAATAATTTTTGCGGCTACAGGCAATAGCTGAAAGGATTGTGAGAGCTAATTTCTAAAGCAAACCTTAAGCGGCTTTGCGCCGTAGCATGAGCCGAATGAGTGCCCCGTAAATCATAGCTTCGCTGGGCTTTGTTGCATGAATACATTCTGGTCTACTGGTTGCCTCCATAGGAGGCAAGTTTAAGGATTCAAGACATAGCTATCCGGCATTCCCAGGTGGGTCATGCGATTGAGGGCCGCACAGGCCAATAAGAGTTCGGAGGCTTGGTTACTAAAGGTACGACGGGAGCAAGTGTCGCCAAAGATGGTTTTGAAGCGAAACATCATCGTCTCAGCCAGAGAGCGGCGATGATACCCACTTTCTCGTTTCCACTCGGCTCGACCCACCTCCTCAATCCGATTGAGGGTTTGATTGCGGGCATGGGTCTCCCCCTCCTTCTCCCAATATTGGGCATCCTCTCGGGGTGGAATATGGGCGTCCGCCCCCCGCTCCTCAATGGCGTCATAACACTTGCGCTTGTCGTACGCTCCATCTGCCGAAACGGCTTCAATCTCTCCCTCAATGCCGTCTAGGAGATCGCCAAAGGCCTCATCATCACTGACATTATTGGTACTGACGACCGCGGCCAGAATCTCACCAGTTGACTCATCTACGCCTAAATGCAATTTGCGCCAGGTGCGACGCTTGCTGTAGCCATGTTGACGCACCTTCCATTCCCCCTCCCCGTACACTTTCACCCCGGTCGAATCGACAACCACATGGCGAGGACCATCCCCCTCGACCACCGGCAAGATGATGCTCAGTTTGCCTAACCGTCGAGACACCGTGGAATGGTCCGGCACCGGCAAGTCCACCTGCATCAGCTGAAATAACGAGGTCATGAAGCCTTCGGTTTGCCGTCCTCGCAGGTGCATCACCGACCCCATCGTACTCATCGTGGCAATCGCTAAGTCGCTGTAGGTCCGTGAGGCTCCTCGTTTGCCACTCTTGTCGGTGTTTAACCATCCCGCAAGCACCTCCTCATCAATCCAAACGGTCAGACTCCCTCGCTGCTTCAGGGCTGCATTATAAGCACTCCAATTGCGAATCCGGTATTGGGGTTTGGTTGCCTCAGGTGTCATCGGGACTAGCGATAGAGAAAGTTCACTCCTAGTTTTATCGCATCTAACTCACAATGTTTATGCAACAACGCCCAAAATTGTCAAGGGATAGGTCAGAACGCGCTGAGTTACTGCAAAGCAACTTAAACCTGGGGCGAGAACTGAGCGCTCGGACATTGATGTTTCATGCCGCGATCGCGGAGCACGTTGGTCTCAGCGCCACAGAACATAAGGCTCTGGATCTACTGAGCCGTGCGGGTTCTATGACAGCTGGTCAATTGGCGGAACTATCAGGACTGACAACGGGAGCTGTGACTGGACTGGTTGATAGGTTGGAAAAATCCGGGTTCGTAAAACGCGAGCGAGACCCCAAGGATCGGCGCAAGGTCGTCATCAATCCTCAAGTAGACAAAATGGAGCAGGAAATTAGCCCCCTCTTCGGCGCTATGAGCCAACGGATGGAGCAGTTGATGACAGGCTATAGCGACCAGGAACTCGCCATCATTCATGACTTTCTGACTCAGAGCATTGTTGTGCTGAAAGAGGAAACGGAAAGCCTAAAAGAAACTGCCTAACGTTGCCCATCACCCGCCGCAGATCACCTCTGCATCATAACCGATCAGCTTTCGGCGGTCGGTGTGCATGGGCGTTGTTAGCTGGTGCTGGTTCCAGGTGAGGAAAGATGATAGTAACTGTCGTGCCCCTGTCTATGTCACTAGATATTGTGATATTACCGTTATGTAGGTCAACACACTTTTTGACAACCACAAGCCCTAATCCTGTACCAGGGATACTTCGAACATTTCTCCCCCGATGGAACGGTTCAAACAGTTGTTTCTGATCCTGAACTGCAATGCCAATACCCTGGTCAGAAATCTGAATTATCGAACTGTCAGCATTAAACCTTAAAAGGCATTGAACTCTAGTGGTTTTAGGTGAATACTTAATGGCATTTGAAAGTATATTTCCCAGGATAGAACGCAGTAAGTTTTCATCCAAATAAGTTTTTCGCCACTGTCCTTCACACCAAAAATCTAAAGTATGGTGAGAGGTATCCCCCAGACGGATCTCCTCTATAAATTGACGGCAAAACTTTTCTAAATCTAGCCATTGAGGATTAAATTCCAACTTATTGGTTTCTGCCCGGTTGATAGTCAAGATGTCATCAAGAAGCTGCACCATATTTTTCACTGCATCTTGAATTCGTCGCAAATTACGCGACCTTTTCTCAGCATCTTCCCAGACTTGAGGTGAGTTTTCCAGGATTTGAGCAGCGGCTAGGGCTGTACTCAACGGAGTCCGAAATTCATGCGATGCCATGGAGAAAAAGCGAGTTTTCAGGATACCCAATTCTTTTTCATGTTCTAATGCAGTGTGTAGTTCAACCAATCGTCTTCGTTCGGTAATATCACGCGAATTAACAATGATTTGAGCAGATTCAGAACCATTTGTAAACCTTTGGCTGATCGCTTCTAACGTCCGCCAGGAACCATCTTTATGACGACAAGTGAACTCGGTTGGTAAAGCCACCTCCGGATCTTTAGTTGCATTCGTGATGGCATAGCAGGTGGCTACAAAATCATCAGAATGAATCAGTCTAAAAAAGTTGTCACTAATCAGAGTAGACGGTGAGTAGCCTAATACTTTCTCAACTGAGGGGCTGATGTATTGAATAGTCCCATCTGCTTCTAGAATAGTCACAATGTCAAGGGCATTCTCAATCAGTGATCGATATCGTTCTTCGCTCCAGCGCAAGGCTTGCTCAATCTGTTTGCGTTCGGTAATATCTCGTTGTACAGCAATCCAATGGGTGTAATGTCCCCGGCAATCTGCGACAGGCACTATGCTAAATTCAACCCAGAATTCGGAACCATCCTTGCGATAGTTGATGAGTTCTGCTGTTACAGGTTGCCATTGCGATAGCGCTATACGAACGGTGTCGAGAACTACTCGATTCGTTTTAGATCCTTGCAAAATTCGAGGGGTTTTACCGACTACTTCTTCAGGCGAGTAACCTGTCATTCGGGTAAATGCTTGATTGACGTACAAAATTCTGGGACCCGGCTCATCAATCGGCTCAGCTTCTGTAATTAAGACGGCATCATTCGTATTAATAACAACGGACTGAAGTAACCGTACCTGCTCTGCCTGACGTTTTTGCTCGGTAATGTCAGCCACGACAACGACGATGCCATTAATGATTCCATTGCTCTCGCGTAGAGGAGCCGCCGAAAAAACAATTTCAATAGGAGTACCATCTTTCTTCGGTCGTCGAATTTCCAAGCTAGGAGGGGTAATCCCCTGCATGACACTATTCTTAATAGTTTTGTATTCTTCTAGGTTCTCCGGCAGGATGGGGTTTGGCCGCTCTAAAAGTTCGGCTTCAGTCCAACCAAATATATGTTCTGCAGCTGGATTCCAAACTTTAATATGGTTATCCAAATCTACGGTAAAAATTGCCCGAGGGGACGCATTGATCAGGGATTGTAGGGTTTGATTGGTATGACGTAATGCAACTTCAGTATGCTGTCGCTCAATAATTTCTGCTTGGAGTAGCGTATTGGAATGAGCTAATTCTTGAGTGCGTTGTCGGACTCGATTTTCTAAATCAATATTGAGATGTTGTAACTGCTCATACAGTTCAGATTGCTGGATGGCGATTGCCACCTGGGTTGACAGTTGTTGCATTAACCCCACTTCCCAAGGGTGCCATGGGCGCGGTTGACTACATTGATGAGCAATCAACAGCCCCCATAGGTAAGGTTGGGTCGGTGAAGACGCAGAGATATGTTGAAGGTGGGTAGGTAATACGGGGTCAGCTAGTGCTTCTGGCTCGCATCTTTCTTGGAGAATGGGCACAACCAATTTTGCTTTCACCCCAAACTGCTGAACAAACTGCGCCAAGCAAAGTTCGACATCACACTGCTCAACGTTGGTAATCACACGGGTTTTACCCTGGGTATAAGCCTGATGGTATTCTCTGGGAAACACCTCTTCTGGAAAGGTCTCACCTAAAATTGACACGTAGTGAGGTGACACAGCTTCCGTGATCGCACTACCTGTACCGTCCTCCCAAATTCGATAGATTAATACTCGATCGGCTTGTAAAAACTGCTTAACTTCGGCAACGGTTGTTGCTAATACTTGATCCAAGTCAAGCGAGCGGCGAATCTGCTGAGCAATCTTATGGACTAAGTGTTCCTGATTGGTTTGCCGCCGCAGTTCCCTTTCAGCATGACGGCGAGCAACTTCCTGATTGCAATTTCGATAGATTACAACCAGGAAGACAATACCTAAACCAGTGAAGATGAAAATCGTCACGTTGGCGTCCAAAATGGAACTTAAGTAGAGACGCTAAAAACCCAGCAAGGTTGCTAAAAATAGTAACGTGATGAAGAAGATTCCACTGAAGAATAGCCCCAGCCAAACCTTTTCTAGCTGCTTGGGTGGATTCTTTTGCCATGCCCAGCGGGTGGAAGACATCAGTGGGCCGGTAAAACCAGGCCCACGTAGAGCGCGAAGATTGGGCTTTGGTAGTTTATCCCGATAGTCGGTGCCATAGCGTGCCATGTGGGCAAAGGTAATCTCTCCCTGAGAACGCTGTGGTAAGATTCTGCGTTGTTGATAGGGGACAGTATGCTCACCAAATTGCTCTAGATATTCCTCTGTGTTGATCAGAGTATCAATAAAGCCGTTTAATCCCTTTGTTGCCAGGACAATTGACCAGGCAAGCGTCTCTCGATGATTGTAAACTGAACGACCAAGAACGCGCTGAATCACCATTTCAGCAAATCGGTAGTTATTATTCACTTCATAATTTAATCGTCGAAATGAATCAGATACCACTAATCCACGAATGAAACTCCGAACCGTAATTTGACCAGTCCGTAGTTGTGACTCTAGGGCAATTTGACGGTGATGAGTAATGCATTGCTGTTCGTTAAAAATTTGTCGATAGGCTGCTTGAATCAGCGCATCCATTTCAGACGAATCGAGTAAATCATCTGTTGTATAAATTCTAGGGGTTTCATCTCCGGGGACTTCAAATCCTTGGACTCGTTGGTTTTGGCTGGAAGGAGTATAGGTGAGAGAAGGAATTGTCATTGTTTTGGTGAGTTTAGAGGGTGACTTAGGTGGACAAAAGAAGATGAATCCGTTGTTGAACGACGCGATCGCTCTCTTGCTCTAATGCTTGCCGGAGGGCGTTGATTGCTTCATCTGTGGCAATTTCTCCAAGGGATACAGCCGCCGCATATCGCAGAGCCCAGTCTTCAGTGTACAGTAAGGCCCAGATCAGTGTATTGATCGCCGAGGAGTGATGATCGCACTCTTGAGGGTGCGATCGCAGCATTTTGCCCAATCCCCGTGCGGCAATCCGTCGCACATTGCCCTGGCAGTGGTTGGCAATCTCGACTCCGACCATATTAACCAGTAATGGTACAGCCCGATTATCTCCAATATTTGCCAATATTTGAACAATTCGTGCTTGCAGGCCATGATCAATACTATCATCAAAGGCTACGATCAGTGGTTCTACACTGTCTGGAGCGATCTGTTCTAACGCCTTGGCAGCCATGGCTGCAATCTCAGGGTACTGATGATCTAAAAGCTGGATCAAAGCCTGGATCCCTGATGGAGTACGGTTGTTAATCAAGATTTCCAACCCCCTTTCTGCCTCGGTGGTTGTCGTTGTGCTGCGAAGCTGCTCAAGGATGAGATGAACGTTAAGAGGTAGCATAATAAGCCGGGATAAATCATCAGGTTAGCGCATGGAATAGCCACGAAATGCAACTGATTCAAAGTTGCAAGAGTAGCTGATCTATGGCCTGAAATAGAATTTTTATGTCCTCCTGTTGATCGGTAGTTGGGCCATCATTCTCTAACATGGTTTCGAGAATGCGTTTCAGATTTAATAGTTTGAGACTATTAGCAAGGCTAGCATTTAGGATGGCTTTTGCAGCTTCCAGATGTCCGATCGCGCCTAAATCAAATGCGGCGGCCCAACGCAAATAGGGATTGGTATGGTTTAGATTTTGAATAATTCGTTCTAGGTATTGTGGCTGTTGAGTAATTTGATAGCAGTAACGAGCCGCTGCACATTGAATGCGCTCAGAGGGATCCTTTAGAAATAGCTTGACATCAGGCAATGCTGCCTGCACCTGCAACTGCCCTAAGGCTTCAATTAATGCTTCATAGGGCTGGGGATGGCCAGAACGTAGTAAATGCAGCAATGGGACAACCGCACGGTGATCACCGATCTCGGCTAAGGCTTGAATTACGGCTTCTCGAAACGGTAAATCCTGATCACAACTCAGGGCTTCCACGAGGGCCGACACAGCCTCAACTGATTTGAGTTGTCCCAAGGCACGAGCTGCCTGCCGTCGCAGGGGATACCCGCCCTGAACCGTACGGTATCTGTCATCCTGAAGTAAGGCACAGAGTACTGTCCAGGCCGATTGCACTTGGTGTTTTCCCAACCACCAGGCCGCATAATAGCGAAGCTGGTTATCGTCTCCCTGGAGAGCCGAGATCGCTGCCTCAGCCGAGAGAATCGGATTTACAGAGGTCGTTACAGTCATTAATCGTTCAAAACCATAAATGTAGGTAGAGAATTTGTGGGCGTACATAAATACGCCCACAAACCATGGCAGCACCCGCTGCAAAACTAGATGGGCCTGATGCTAACGATCTTGCCACCGCGCTGGTGAATTTCTTGATACCGAGCAGACAGTTGATCAAAGGGCACGCTATACAGCTTGCGACTCCGACGAACCGTAACCGAGGTCTTACCTCCCCCCTGAATAGTTTCTATGATAAACACTCGCTTGTCTCCCTTGGCAGGAGCCATTCCCACCCCAGTGAATGATTCCAGTGAGCTAAAGGATGAGCTTGGCGGTACAATGGCGTTGGACAAGTTCATGGCAACCTGCTGTCGTAAGCGGGCGTTTTTACCCCCCCCTTGAGCATTGTCACTGCTGCCATTTCCCCGATATAAGCGAAACAACCGATTGAACCCGACCTGTTTCATCCCAGGAATGGATTGAAAGCCTCGGTAGTAAGGCACAATAAAGTCGCCAAAGGCATTGTTGTATTCAGAGCTTTCAAAGTAGGATGAAATCTCTGCGGCATAGCCTTGAGAGGCATAGAGATCAACATGGTAGGCGATTTCTGATTGATCATAGGGCGCACGCCCTAACAGATGCTTATAGTTCAGCTCAATAAATCGAACCTGAGAATTGCGGTAGAAAAAACGTTCTTTATAGAATTCTGACTGGGCTAGGGCTTCAATGAACTGACGCACATTAATTTTGCCATTTCTCAGTAATGCCTCAGCACTGGGGAAGGCTTCGCTGAGGGCTAGACCTTCCCGTCCAAATACATGGGTATAGGCAGATCGGAAAACCTGTTGCAAGTCGTCCTCAGTCCAATTTTGGCGGAGTTCAACTTTTTCACCAATCACTTCGCCAATCCCTAATCGAGATTCAATTAAGCTCATGCTACTGCCTCCATATACAATCCAGATATTTAAAGAACGGAATTGGTGCAAAGAATTTTTTAGACCGGACGTAGAATTTTACCGGCGGGGAAAGTTAGGCAAATGGCTCAAAAGCAAATTCGAGACATTGTATGGCCAGCCTCCTCAGGTGCCTGCCGACAAAAATTGTCAGCCCTACGTCCCGGTGGAGTATAGGCATTACTAACCTTCCCCGCGCTGAAGTCTTAGCTCAATGCATTGATGGCATAGTTGAGATAGATGTTAGCTTCGCCACCCGCATCGCCTGACAAACCATGATTGTCCCGCACAAATTCTAGGGCAGCAACATACCAGCTCGGCGATAGGCCGAGGGCGGCATTAAACTCCTTCACACCCGCGATCACATATTCGTCTAATGGCCCAGTGCCACCGACTACACAGCAATAGCTGATAGTCCGAAGATAATGGCTGATGTCACGCACACACTTAGACTTGCCTTCGGGAGTAGAGGCGTACTGGGAACCCTCCATTTGAGTGGTGTACGGGAACTTTTGGTAAACATGGTTTGCGGCAGCTTCAGCCCACGCTTGACCATTTTGGTTGAAGGCTTTAGCCGCGTCTAGACCAGCACGGGCACGGTTAAACCGACCAAAAATTGCCTGCATCTCGGTATTGCTCAAGTAAGCACCGCGAGAATCAGCCGCAGAGATTGCCTCAGTTAAAGGGGTTTTCATCGTAAATAGGTCTCCTTAAAATGCAAAACAATGGCAAAAGCACAATTCAAAATCACTGGCATTAAGCAACAGATGCAGCGGCTCGGTCAAAGTAACCAGCTAGTTCTGCCATCAGAGAACTGCAATCGCCCTGGGTAATGCCATTTGGGTCGTTGGCGATAGAAAGAGCTGCATCCTTCATTTTCCCAATGCCGGAAGCAACGGTTGCACCCGGTGTTCCTAGGGCTTGGTAGGTTTCCCGTAAGCCATTCAGGCAGCGATCGTCCATCACACTGGCATCACCAGCCAGCATCGAATAGGTGACATAACGCAGAATAAACCCTAAATCACGCAGACAGGCGGCCTGATTGCGATGGTGAAAGCAAGCCCCACCAGGACCAAAGACTTGGGGTTGATCCGCAACCAAAGCCCGGTAGGCATTAGATGTAATGGCCGCAGCGCTGCTGTTTAGACGGTTGACCACATCCAATCGCTTGTTGCTGTCCGCGACCATTGCAGATAAAGCGTTCACTTGGGCCTCGCTCAGGTATGCACCCTGGCGATCAGCTTGTTCAACAACTCTGGAAAAAGCATCCAACATAGTGTGAATTCTCCTAATTTTTCTAGGGTCTGTGCAAGAAGGCGTCGCCCTCAATCCACTTGAGTTAGGAGCTTACGGCGTGAACGGTAAGGAAATCGGTACAGAAGTTGTAAAGAAATCGGAAAGATCAGGAAAACTGTGATTATCGTTACATTGCGCAACAAATATGTAAGATGTGTCCTCGTTTGGCTTTCGCCTTGATCCGAATGGGAAATGATTTTATTGCGCCCTTTCTAAGGGTTGACTCGCCTATCCTCTTAATCTTTCTTAAGAATAGGGATGCCCCCTTTGCCTCTATGCTGAGGCTGGGTTAAGTTCGTCATCTATCCAAATGAGGATTCTTGTAGTTGAAGATGATATTCCCCTGGCAGAAACCCTGGCAGAGGCCATGACTGATCAGCTGTATGTTGTTGACTTGGCAGAGGATGGTGAGCAAGGCTGGGATTGTGTCAAAGCCTTTGACTACGATCTGATGTTGCTGGACGTGATGTTGCCGGAAATAGACGGGATTGCCCTGTGTCAACGACTGCGATCGCACGGCTACCAAATGCCAGTGTTGATGATTACAGCACGAGACACCATTAGCGACAAAATTACTGGATTAGACGCTGGAGCGGATGATTACATTGTCAAGCCGATTGCTTTAGGAGAGTTGTTCGCCCGCATTCGTGCCCTGCTCCGAAGAGGTAGTAATGTGGCTACCCCTATCCTGAAGTGGGGAGGCTTGCAATTGAACCCCAGCACTTTTGAAGTAAGTTATCATCACAATTCTCTCCGGCTGACACCGAAGGAGTTTAGTTTGCTGGAATTGCTACTACGAAATAATCGCCGAGTTCTTAGCCGTAGCGTCATTATTGAACATCTCTGGAAAACTGAATCCTCTCCAGAGGAACATGCAGTAAAAGTTCACATCAGAAGCTTAAGGCAAAAACTCAAAGCTACTGGTGCAGATGATGATTTTATTGAAACGGTTCATGGCATTGGCTATCGCCTTAAGTCTCTTTAAGTTACACCGATTTAATCGGGGATTACGGAGTACACTGACCCGATGTAGAACCAGCTAACGGTTTGCTTGAGCTGCTGTAAATAACCTCAAACTCAGTACCAAGATCTTTCGGCAGTCCGCTCCAAGCGAATTGTTAGGCATACGGTGACTATACTGATTCTTTTGCAATTAGAACTGGTGTTAGATGCTCAGGGATATTTTGCAACCTAATTTGTACACATCCAAATTTATGTGCTTCTTCAACTGTACGCCCTGCTCCTAATGCTTGATAAAACCCGACTGCAAAAGCAATAGCGGCTTTATCGCCAATTGATTGATGCATTCCAATTACATGCTTGATGTACTTTCCAATCGCTTTTGCTTGATTTTCTGAGTAACAAGCGTTTAAAAGGACACAATCTACTTGATTGGCAAATTGTTCAAACAAAGCTGCTAATGCCTCAGGTTGTACAAGATGGACTTGCCCTAATTGATTTTCAAAACATAACGATCCTGTAGATTCACCATGTCCAGAAAAATGGACGATTTTAGGTTGTATATCTAATAAGGCTTGACTGATATCTGTTGGACGAACTGATAGTTGGGGTAATTCAAGCTTGAATCGCTCCCGTAGCTTAGCTAGCTTAAGTTTTTCTTGAATCTCCCTAAACTCTTCACCTAAGCGTAAACGTGAAGCATTAGTGGGATCTGCCGCAACAAACAAAATAGTTGTAATCGTAAAATCCTCTATTGCAGGTTCATGTGTTGACTGAACCAAAACATTCTTATAACCGATTTGGTTATTAGATCCAGAAAAGTTCGATCCGCTAATATTAATGCTCATTATTATTTTCCTCGTCTATATTACTATCTTGCTTTGATAATTTTTGAATCCTATTTGAACAGGAGCCGTAAAACGAGAATCAGATATTCTGATATTTTGACCTAACAATCCCATTCCAGAAAGAGCTGCATTAATGCTAGGTGCGATAATAAGTTGAATAAAAAATTTACCCATTTGATTTACAAGTCTCTGCTGTTTTAATTCTCTATCAAGCTCTCTAATTATTCCTTTTAATTGTGCATTTTCAGCCATGAGGCGAAAATTTTTTGTCTTTAAAACTTCCAAAAGAAAATTTGTTAGGCATTCTCGCTCATCTTTATCAATTAACAAATCACGTGCGCTGCTGATTAGCGATTCTGTACTATCTAGATCGTCGAAAATATAGGCAATACCAGCTAAACCACACAGACCGAAATAAAGACGTACTGTATCATTGCAAAACTTCGCAATCTCAATTGTTTTTGCAAAATTCTCTGCGGCTGCTTCATATAAAGGGAAAGAAGTCTCTCTATCAGATTGAGTATCTCCCCAAATCCGTAGGACGTTGCCAGTGTCAAGTGATAGTGAAGCACGTATTTCTGCCGGAAAAATATTTGATGAATTAATGCCATTGAGTGCATTACAAAGGTAAGAGTATGCGTGAGCGAAGTCTCCATTACGAAGTGAATAATTGCCACCATATCCTAAAGCTAAATTTTGTTCTACAAACCTTTCTTCAATAACAGAAAAGAAATAAGTTGTGCAAACTTTCTGAAACGCTCCATAGTAATCATTATCTCCTGCATCAGCAGAAGAAGCCGCTAGAATTGATGGCAAGTCTTCTGCTTTAGGTCGCGTAACAAAGTACTTACGGGTTTGAGACAACAAAACGTTCAGTATATCTTCAATCCGTTTAACACGTAACTGCGTCATCTCAATACCAAAATAGATTCTAGCCACATCTGCATCTAGGCTGTCATCGTCGCGCACATTAACTGTCAATAAAGGAAGGTTTTCCTGTTGATCTAAAGATTCTCGCAAGTTTTTAATACCTTCCAATAGTAGTTGACCAGGTTCAGGGATCTTTGTGCCCATGACCTGATCAAAAACGTTCCTATCATATGTTTTCGTAGTGAGATCAATAACACTACTTCCTAATTCAACTTGTATCAAGCCTTTATCTTCTTGCCACATAATTTCAAAACCCTTCTCGATAAGGGTATTTAAGCTAATCATCATTTATTTTTTCAAGAGCACTCCTTGCTAGGCATGGAGTTAGCTTGCAATCCTGCAACTTGAATGTCAATCAGCTTATTCTTTAGCTTATTACTCTCCTAAGAGCAGCGGACGCACATTTCATAATAAGCATAAATACTTAAAAGAATGAAAGAAATCCATACTGTTTGAAAGAGTATGCCTAACGCGCCGATGAGCGGCGGAGGAGCGCGCAGCGCGGGGGAGTCCGCTCCATTGGCTGGTTAGGCGTCTCTCTGGAATGACGTAGCGTTCTTTGCATTTTCCCTTCGAGCCCTTCCCTTTCCAATTTTCCCGGTCTTACCTATTCTCTCGGTGCCGCAACCACGCCAGAACATCGACCGCATTTCGGTCGGGTGGAAAAACAGGATAGAAGACTTTCTGAATGGTTCCATGTTCAGCAATCAGCGTCAGCCTCTTGAACAGTTCCATTCCCGCAGCAGTAAATGTGGGCAAACTGAGTTCGGCCTTTAAGGCCAATGAACTGTCGCTCAGCAATTCGAAAGGCAGATGCAGACGGTCGCGAGCCTCTATCTGATAGTCCGTAGCCTGGGTACTTAATCCGTAGACCCCGGTATTCAGTGCTTTCAGTTCATCGTGATGATCACGGAAGCTGCACGATTGGGGCGTACATCCTCGAGCGCCAGGTATCTCATCCCAACCCTCGGGCAAGGCTGCTCCAGGGCGTCCAGTCATTGGGTACACGTAGATGACCCAGCGACCACTAAGTGCGGACAAATTGACTTGGTCTCCGTTCGTTGCTGTGAATACAACGGCAGGAAGCTTTTCTCCTTCGAGATGTGCAGCGGCTCCATCGTCGATCGGGGCTGGCAGATTTTCCGGCAGGTCGGATAGGTTTGTGTTCATACAGCTTCTTCTTTGAATAGAGACGCCTAACTTGTAATTGATCGGCACTGCCTCCTTCAATGCAGTCTAATCCACCTCA
>Ga0076930_100142_pt1 | contig 98335 bp, 76 predicted proteins | sample HotLakConsoUCCRE_FD_71149 | JGI IMG/M metagenome (GOLD analysis project Ga0076930, IMG submission 71149) | Hypersaline microbial mat communities from Hot Lake, Washington, USA - Hot Lake Consortium UCC-RE (version 3) (version 3) ...
GCAAGATTATGCACTATATTTATTCTTTGGAAGATGGGGTTAGTCGGATGGATACAAGCAATATGCGGGAGTGGCGGGCAAAGTTGAAAATTCCCAAGTGGGTGTCTACCTCTCTTTGATAAATTCCGATAAGGCAGCACTGATAGATGAGCGTTTATTTATTCCCAAGAATTGGGCCGAAGACAGGGCGCGGTGCAAAGCGGCCGGTATCCCGAAGGAAGCAATGAAATTCAAGACCAAACCGGAACTGGCCCTTGAAATGATCGATCAAAAAATCAGTGACGGGATTGAATTTGACTGGATAGGGGGAGATGGCCTGTACGGCCACAACAAAGCCTTGCGTGAAGGGCTTGAAAGGCGGGGGCTGTTTTATGTTTTGGACGTCCATAAAGACGAAAAAATTTTCATTTCATCCCCCATGTTAACTGTGCCAAAGCCCACAAACAAAAGAGGGAGGCCATCGGTAAAACCACGGCCCAATATAGACCCTTTACGTATTGACATTTATACAAAGCAGCTCAAAGACGAGGATTGGATAGTGGAGAAGCAGATAAGGAAAACCCATAAAGGATGGAAAAAACTAAGGGTGCACACTAAAACCGTATGGGTTCAGGGCAAAGGTCAAGAGGTAAACCCACAGACCTTGGTGATTACCCAAACAATGGATGGTAAAAAAGACACCAAATATAGCTTTAGCAATGGCAAATTAGAGGATTATAGCCCAAAAGAATACGCTTATTTTCAAATACAAAGATATTGGGTCGAGCGAACTTTTGATGATGCAAAAAATGAACTGGGCATGTCGGACTATCAAGTAAGAAAATGGAACGGGTGGCACCATCACCATGCGTTGGTTTTAATGGCGGGGCTCTATCTGTTGCAAACAAAGATAGAAAACCAACAAGATATTCCTCTAATGAGTATGAGAGATGCTAGGATATTGGTTATTATTGGACTTTTCGGCACTCCTGAAGAAATGGAAATCAGGTTGGGTCAAATGAAAAATAGACATCTCAAAAGACAACAAGATATTGATCGGAGATATAAAACTCATATAGAAACTTAACTTAGTAAAGTAGAATTATAAAATAAAAAAAAATGAATATTATATTTAGAGCCATTTCAAGTAAAATTACCGAATCAGAAGCTGCTTTTTATAAATCTTGTATATTGTTGAGCAAACAAGATGACAATGGAAGTCGGAATCTCTATAATTCTTTAAAAAGTTTTGATAAATCTGATATTTATGAACAGTGTTTAGAAATAATAAGCTCTAGAAATACTGAAAATTTAGAAGCAATAGAATTTTTATTTATGTCATTAAGAAGTAGAGATCCTAATATAATTCGCATCAGAAAAGCAATTATATGGTATTTAATGAGCTTTTCTGGAATAAATACTGAATTAACTAATCAAGAATATAAATTCATTAGGCTATTGATTTATGTACTTTTTAATAAGCCTAGGTATTACAATCTCAATGATATTAATTCTTTTGTCAAAGACTATAAGAGTGTTGTTGAAAATTTTATAGGTTTAGATGGTTATAAGCCCATTAAGGAGTGTCTGATTGAAGCCGGCAGAAGTAACTTAACGGAGTTAAGGATATTACAAAATCAACGTCAAAATGATCGTTTTGAAAATCAAATTGAAGAAATTAATAATATTAGAAATCGTTTAATGGAAATTACCGAATAATTAATTGTCTTCTATTTCAATAGTATTTAAAAAGTGAATTTATAATTTAATTCATAGTTCGCATTGTAGGTTTTCCCAGTTCTCCCCATATTCTGCATGCCACATATTTCCATTATTGCCCTTGCTGCCCTATTATTTTCAAAACAGTGTGCATTAACTTCTTTCAAACCTTTTTCTTTTAAATGATTCATCAAAGCATGAAAACTTTCCTTTGCATAACCTTTTCTCACAAAATTTAAACCTATTGTGATACCAAAATTATTTGGTTGACCGGGGAAATAATTTCCATAAATTATAAAACCTATTACGTCTTTTTCTACTTTTCTTTGTATAAGCCATGCATTATAATCTTGCTGTCTTTTTAAGAAGGTTTCTATTTGCGATTTATTAGTTATTGGATAAGGAACAAATTCATTGATATGATTTAATTTTTCTGAACTATTAAAATTGTTTTGCCATAGTGAATCTAGATCAGATTGATTCATTTCTGATAAATAATTTAAGTTTTCTGTATTTTTCATTTTGCCTGTAAATTTTCAAGAATGTTTTTTTTAATAAACAGTCAAAATATATTATTTTATAAAGACTTCCTAATGTTTTTTTTAATACTTATTTCCGGTTCATATTATAAGTGATCACAAATATTATTACATAATTATTTCTTTCGTAAGTTTCCATATACTTTTTCTTTGATACATATATCTTGTGATCAAAAAAATTTAGAAAGCCAAACTCATTTACAAGTTTGTATTGGGATTGAATATTATTAAGAAGCCTATAATTATTATCTTCTTTTAATAAATTTTTTTCATTTCGTCCTTTTCTCAAATTTGAAAAGCTAAAAAACCATAAAATTCATTCTAATCAACATTGATTACAATTAAATTTATCTTTTGAAAGGCCATATCTTTGTATAAACGCAATAGATATGGACACAGAAAGCACCTTAAGAGAACAAAGGCAAATCCATTACCTGATGGCTTTTCAGGTACTTCCCAAAGCCTTTTTTGCCTCAGATGACTTTGAATTTGATCAAAGCCCAGCATTTGCTGAGCAGATTTTGCATTATATCAAAGAAACTTGGCAAGCTATAATTGAGCATGAAAATTTATATGCCTTTTGGTTTACCATTCCATTTATGAAATTAGGAACCGTTAAATTTAAAATCTTTAACGTACGGAATAATTCAGGAGTATTGTCTTATTAGATTTTACTTACTATACTCAATCGGTCTTAAAAAACACCTCACTCGCATTGATATAAATATTTCTTTCGTAGGAATCTGCTTTGCCAATTGTCCTGATAATTTCACGGTATCTGGAAACAGTCAATGGATCGATCTCATATAGCAGAACAAAAAGGGTGTCATTGTTTCGGATTTGAAAATAAAAATCGATTTCATCTCTTCTCATGGTTTGCAAATCAAGTCCTTTCACTTCCACTTCTTCCTGTGCATAAAGTAAATCAAATTTTTCATTGCTCATACAAGCCATTTTGGCCATTAATTCCTCGGCAGTCTGGCTGTAAACAAAGCCCTTAGAGGGCGTGCTGGTACACTGTGAAGTTGAGCATCCCAAGCATAATAAGGCCAATAAGCTAGCCATAGTAAAAATTGTTTTCGGTGTAATCATATCATTTTTTTAATTCCTTGCTTTACCAACAGCTTTCATTCTTTTTTCTCGTGGCTCCAAAAATATTAGACTGATTTCTAATAATCTTTAAAATGTCAAGCTTGGCAATTGACATAATCTGTCGGGACTAGATCGTAGTTTTGTAGTAGAAAAGAAGAACTATGAATAAAAAGAACAGCCTCGATAACGGAATTTCATTAGATCACTTGAAATCTAATATGCGGAATAGCTTAATCTTTCATATTCCACATTCTTCTGTAGATATTCCAGACGAAAAAGGTTTTAATAAAGCTTTACTAACAGATGAACTGAATCTGCTAACTGATCAGGCAACTGATGAGATATTTGATATTGCCAATACGACTAAAGTTTTGTTTCCATATAGCAGACTATTTTGCGATGTAGAACGATTGCCGGATATAGATGAGCCGATGTTCCAAAAGGGGAGAGGATTTTATTATACCCATACCGATGCAGGTGAAATTCTTAGGGAAGAGAATCCTGAGTTGAAGGATTATATATTTGAAAAGTTTTATACCAAACACCACCAAAAGCTGAAGGAGTCGGTAGAAAGTAAGCTTGAAGATTGTGGTTTTGCCACCATTATAGACTGCCATTCATTTTCTGAATTACCTCTAAAAACGGAAGAAAGGCAAGATCTCGATAGACCTGATATTTGTTTGGGAACGGACTCCTTTCATACACCTGCTTTTTTGTATGAATCACTTCAAAAGTTCTTTGAAAGCAGAGGCTATTCAGTAGCCATCAACCATCCGTATGCTGGCACCATTGTTCCTTTGCAATATTATAAAGAGAACAAAAAAGTGTTTAGCGTGATGATTGAAATCAACAAACGGGTCTATATGAAAGAGGGTGAAATCATGCCTGAAAAGGTGATGATTTTGAACAAGCTGATAAGTCTGTACTTCACCGAATTGCTCTTTAATATCTGACCTGCGTTGTTCAGCTACTTCTTCCTAAAAGGAAGTTTTCAGCTGATAATTAGAAAGACTTTCTATAAATTATTTTGCTACGCCAAGCTTGTCACTCTATCAACATAAGCTCTTAGAGGTCTTAATTTTGAGATCTGGCAATATGCAGCGATTTCGTAATAAATTTCTTTTTCCATTTTTAACCACTTTAGCCAATGAATATGAAAGATAAGATTAACAATACTTTTTTAGGATTAGCAATCGGAGATGCCCTGGGTGTTCCTGTAGAATTTGAAAGCCGTGAATACCTTAAAGAAAATCCTGTTTCAGACATGATAGGATATGGGACTTATAATAAACCTCCCAGGATCTGGTCTGATGATAGCGCTTTAAGCTTTTGCCTGGCAGAAAGCTTGATGAATGGATACGATTTAAAAGATATGTGTCAGAAATTTGTCGATTGGAAAGAAAAAGCCTATTGGACTGCAGATAATGATGTGTTTGATATTGGAATTACCACCCGACAGGCACTGTCAAGGTTTAAAAGAGGCGCATCTCCCCAAAATGCAGGAATGAATTCAGAAGAGAATAACGGAAATGGTTCGCTTATGAGAATTTCTCCTTTGGCTTTTTATCTGCAAAATGCTACGCTGGAAGAAGTAGTAGAAAAAGCTGGTGAAGTGTCTTCAATTACCCATGCTCATGTTCAGTCAGTATTCGGTTGTATCATTTATGTGGTTTTTATGCAAGAGCTTATAAAGGGAAAGAAAAAAGAGGCTGCTTTAAGTTCAATGCGAGCAAAAATACAATTAGTCGTTCATCAGACTGTGGAATTTGAGGCTATGCGTGCTACTTATTTCTCAGTTTTAGTAAGTGACTTCAAGCGAATGGATGAAAATTATATTAAAAGCAGCGGCTATATTGTTCACAGTCTTGAAGCTGCGCTCTGGTGTTTTTTGACAGAAAGTGATTATAAAACCACTGTCCTCAAGGCTGTTAATTTAGGCGAAGATACGGATACTATTGCAGCCATAGCCGGAAGTATGGCAGGCTTGTATTACGGAATCGATCAAATTCCTGAAAACTGGTCGGCTCAACTGGCACGAAGACAAGATATCGAAGCCTTAGCCAATAGATTTTATCAATCATTAAAAAGAAAAGAGCAATGAAAATAACGAAAGAAGGACACTTATATGGCTTGGAAGATGAGAATGGGGGTATTAATGATAATACGCCTACGTCCTTGCAGCAACATGGGCAAATTTCCTGTTTGCGCTATGGACCTGTATTTTGCGCTAGGGTAGGGCAAATTGCAAAGTTCAGCAACAGATAAATATGGAAATTGTCAAGATTTCAAAAAAAGAGTATATCTTAGAAGTTAACTTTAGAAAAAAATAAATATATGGGGCAACTACTTAATTTAACAAAATTTAAAGATCCAGAAACCCACGAAGAACATGGCTATAAAGGTTTTATATTCATAATGGCTGATCCTAAGGAATATCCTGACTTTAATGAATATCTACTCAATGATTACCCAAAAATAGAAAATCTATTCGGTGAAGAATACTTGGTGACCTTCTATGTTGAATTTTCTGAAGCTTTTATTGATGCTAACTTTGAGTCCTTGGAAAAATTTGTGAGCAAAGAATTTCCGGATATTGAAATTAACCACCCTGAATCATTGAATTCTTGGGTAATCGAAAAGTTTAACAATATTGTAATTTCTTATTCGGATTTAGCGAAACGATATCAAGCAGAATTTGATTTTGACTTTAAATCACCCAAACTATTATTTGTTGAAAATCTTCTGAAAAGCTCTTCAAAAACTTTGGAAGTGAAATTAGCTGATTTTTTAAAGTCTTCCTCGAGAGCTGATCAAGAATTTTTTAATTCAATAGAGCATTTTGCTGATACAGTGCATTTTACTAATAAGACTTTAAAGCCTATCAATGATACATTTGACTTAGAAACCACCTTTGATAAAATTTTGCAACGTTCACTCAATCACTTAAATGAAGAAAAAGAGATATTCAGAAGGGAAGGAAATCAGTTGAGACAGTATTTTAAAGAAAGATTATCAAAATGGTTAAAGCAAACTCAGGCACCATTTAATCAGGTTGATGATTTACATATCATACAGCAAAATGGTTTGGTCTCCTTTTATTTAGGTGAAAAAGAATTGGATTTTAGGGATGCCTTTTCCAAAACCCTTTATTTATTTCTTTTGAAGAATCAAGACAAAGAATTCACCTCTTCCCAGATGGCAGAGGATCAAAATTATGTAAGAGAGATTACCAATATTCATAGACAGGTTTCCGCTTCCGCAAAACCTGGCAGTTACTTTATTAACCGTAGTATTAAAGTTAGAAAAAAGCTCTTAAGTGAAGCAATTAGCAAGATAAATGCCAATTTCCAAAAGATTATGACGCCCTCAGTTGTAGAGGAATACAGGATTCAAGGGGAAAGAAATGAATATAAGAGCGTCAAATTCCCTTTTGAGCATGTGAGTTTCGAAAGTGAGGAATTTAAGGAAAGAATTTTTAGGAGAAGAAGTGTAGTTTAAAAAAGGGGAGTTGATTATTCAGCTCCCTTTTTTTCTGGCAGTGGTTTTAATTTCTTCCTGTTTTCCTCGGTAAAATTGTAATCCTACTTTTTATTGGTTTAGGAGCACTTTTTCTTTGTTTTATGGTGTCCTAGAGAGCAGAATTCAGCATTATACTGCTAATTTTTGCATAAAATGCTAGCTTAACCTTTCATACTTTTTCCATTGATGAAAAAGTATGCAAAAAATCTAGGTAAAATGATGCTACTTCCCACAAATGCCAACGCTGGCTCGCCATTTTACCCTCCAGCCCGCTTTTTCGCTAAGGCGAAAGTTGGGGAGTTAGCCATTAATGAACTCACCAAATAGTTTCGGTCAAATTATACCCTTATTTAACTTCGTTTTACTTGTTTCTGAATATTTTTAGAATATTTGACTAAACTATTTATACTTTGAATAACCCTGGTGTCCCAGCAAGGAAAACAGGTCAGTTTCAAAAATGGGGAATCTATGGAGCAGAAGTGTAGTTTAAAAAGGGGAGTTGATTATTCAGCTCCCCCTTTTTTCTGGCAGTGGCTTTAATTTATCTATTAAAGCATTAGTACTTGTTTCATTGTTAGCGTATTCTTCGATAGTTTGCAGATTCAAAATACACCATTCCTTGATTTTATCTAAATCGCTTGAAGCGACCATTGCAGGGTTTACCCTACCTATAACTTTGAAATCAGGAAGCGTAATGGTAAAACAATCCAGATAATGTTTTTTAAAGGGTAAATTACTAACCTTAATCCTTAGCTCCCCAGTTAAGGAGTTTGGCCCTACCCAAATGACGATATCACCTAAGCCAGTAGAATCATTGCTCAAACTGACCAAGTCCATCAACTCGTCTTCCTTTAATTTCTGATCATAAGCCTTATCTTTTCTCTGTTTCATAATTAACCATATTTAAAATTGGTGAGTGAACAATTTTCCTTTCTTCAGTACTTATCAAATTCAGCAACCGCCATCTTCCATAGATCTTCTACTTCATATTCCAGGTACTCTGGTTTTTCATTTACTAAATTGAGAATATATGAAATGAGCATAAATCTAGAATCCTTAATATACCAACCGAAGGATGAATAGATTTATGGGAATTCCATGTGGCAATTTAAAAGCAATATTATACACATGAAATATTTCGTTCCAGTACAGCGACTGGTATATTGAGGTCATCTTCAAAGTCGCACAAGATGTCATATATAAAATCATATCTGTTAAGGTCATTCTTAAACATCCCTACGTTTAGCATGTTCTCTAATACTTTAATATCTATATTCATAATGTATATTTTATTCTGCAAGTTTTTAATAAATAAGTCGATCTTTGATTTCTTTTCCGGATTTTACAAAGTACTAATTAATTCGTATTCTGAATCAGAAGTGATGAATTGTTGAAAATCCTCTACACTTTCAATTGAACTACCATAGGTTTTGAAATACAAATCTACCTGTGGCTCGCTAAGCTTTTCCAGTTGGGGAATTCTTTCTACAAGTTCCTTTAGTTTATCATTTGGCAAATATGCTAACTGACCAGGGCCTGTTATACAGAAAACCTTATAATTTGCTTCAGGATAAAGTACAAAATTTTCCAAATCCTGCGGATAATATCGGAGTACGGATCTTGAATTTTCCAAATAACAATAAACCACAAGCTCTTCTTTTTTTACATTATTATTTTCATCTAAATGAATAGAGGCCATTACTGGCAGACTTTCAGGCTTAAATAATATTTTATCGTAATTATAGATACCCAGCTGAGCAATTTCCATTGTTCTCATAACAGTTCCAAGCGTGGCCAATCTAGCTTCTTGCTCTTCCATCTCTTGCCTGTATTGAGCTTGCTGTGCCAGCCAGTTGTCTTTCCCTACTCTGTATAAGTCTCGTACAGGCATTTTAATTTTGGCAATTAACGGATGGATGTTCCTATTTTTATCATTGTAGAAGCTGATTCTGTAGCGGTGGCGGCCTACATATTCGATTTTATAACGCCCGTCTTTTATTCGTTTAACTTTTGCAGGAACTTTGGTTTCAGCCTCCCATACCATAAGCGAGGCAGGCAGTTCCTTTCCATAATAGACTACATTTGCTTCATCGTTATGCGTGCCTACCCACTGTAAAGGAAAGTTTTCTGCACGGCTCTTGATTTTTTTTATGTATTGTGTCCTTTCATCCTGATTGAAATATCCTTTGTAATACTGCAGCACATTATCAGGTTTTTGAAACACATCCAATAATCCGTAATAATTCATAATAAAATTATTGTCCAGGTTCATCTTGTTAAATGCTGTTGTAGATTTTGTATTTGCAGCATTGAGCAGTTCTACCTCAGGATTTGACTCAGGATTTACAGCAGCAATATTAGTCCATTGTCCTTTTTCTTCATCAAACTGCCAGAAATCATATTCTTCTCCGTCAATATTGGAAGCAATGGTTGTGGATATGGTTTTTTGGTTAACAGAATCAAGCTCAAGCGCTTTACCATTCTGATCGGCTCTTATTTCCCACATGGAGGCGGTGCTTAATACGCTGTCATTTTTACCCATTGAAACCTCCATAGGAATACCAGAGAGGAAGACACCCTCGGCTGATGAAAATTCTCTGAAATAAAGGTTTACTTCTCCGCTTACTTGATTGCCTAAGCTATCCAAAAAGGCATTTTCAGGCACTTTAATAATTGACCCCGTTGTGGTTCGTAGTATTCCGCCTTCTTCTGCTTTAAAGCTTGTACTTTGAAAGGTCGGTTCCAACCCAGGAAAGGGAGGTGAAACGGAAGCTCTTTTATGCGGTTCACTACAAGAGCCTAAAGCTATCGTAATTGTTAAAATAATAATGATGAATCTGTTCATAAGTTTTATCAATTTAAAAGTGAAAAATCTAAATAGAAATCTTGTGCTATATGTGCATAGCTATATTGCTCTCTGCCAAAAGAACTCCCATAAGGGAATACTTTGGAACTAGAAAGCTTTTGAAGTTTTTCCTGGCTATGTCCGAATCCTGAATTGTAAAGAGTAGCCAACAGCTTTATACGCTCGGAAGCTTGCATCTCTTTCAGTTTACTATATTCTAAAAATGCAATAGAAAGAAAGCAGGATAGGTATTGGAACTGATACTTGCTTTGTTTTAACCTGGCTATTCTTTCAGCTCTAATAGATTTGGGTTCATCGGAGGAAAAAGAAAAAATCGGTAGGAAATCACTCAATTCTTTATGAGCACAAACATATTGCTCTAAGTGCTCAATAAAAGAAGGCTTCATTTGAAATTGTCCGATGGAGAAGTCTGTAAAACCAGCTCCGTATTTGACATATCCTAGTTCCACAGCACTTGTTTCCAACAAATCCATGACAAGCGAATAACGGATCAATTCGGGAAATACTACAGCCATCGCTTCTTCCGTACTAATCTGATTATCTGTAGCGATTTGATGAAAACTAGTACAATTTTCAGTAACAAAAGAGGATGCGATTTTATAATCCTCACCCCAGATTTCCTGATAGGATTGCGAATAAGAATGTTGAGCTAATCCTAATGCTAGTAGACTGAGAAGAATTAAAGTTTTTTCCAATATATAAGGGTTTCTGTTCATGCTTAATTAGTTGATTTTCTACCTTCTAGTTCTAGTCTGTTTTCAATAGCTTTTAAGAAGTCTTCTTTAGTGGCTTCTGGCACTTCGATTCCATAAGTTCTATGTTGACCACTTATGGTGATCTCTCCTAATACTTGAGTGAGTTCTTTGAAATTGTAAAACACTTCAAGCGTAAAATAACGATAGTGGTCATCCTGTTTGAGGATAGCGGCAAAATGACTTTCAGGTACTCTTTCGGGCTTTGGAAAAGCGATACAAATGACCTCTTTTTCTTTAAGGCTTAGAACTTCTACTTTTAATTCTCCTGAACCCATAAAGCTGAGCCTTTCATCAACGTAGGTATTTCTCCATAAATCCTTTAAATATTCATTTGCCATCACTGATTTTAGTCTCTCCATTAGAATCTGACCTTCAGTAAAAAGCTTTTCAGGGATTACATGATAGGACATCACATAATGTAGGCGCCTGTTTTCTGCTAATTGTTCGTGTTCTGTACTCATATATCCTAGTTTTTTTGATGAACACAAATTTACTATGGATCTGCCGCCAAATTTATAGTTCGCCTAGCTTGGCATGCTGAAATAAATCCCTTTATGTTTGTATGAAATGAGCTCCATGCTAAGTTTAATATCGAGATTAAAAGAGAGGTAAAAGCAACATTCTCCTCAGCTCTTGCTAATCAATATATGATAACATAGAGTGAGTAGGTAACTAGAAAAATTCAATTAGATAGGTCTTATGAAAATTTCAAATCATGAAATCAACATTAAAAATTCAGCTTCGAATTTTACACTGACCGAAGATGAATCTTTAATCAAAGATTCCATGTGTCCGTAAAAAACAATCAATATACACATGAAAATGTTTTCTTCTGATTGAGCTAGAAAACAGTTAGGTAATAACTACCATGTTAATGAAGATAAAGATATTGTTGACCTCAAAGCATGATATACCTTTGTAAGGTAAAAAGGTAAAGCATTAAAGTTTTACCCTTGTCTGTAGTTTAGTTTTTTTAGGGTGCTAAAAAATAGCTGGCATTAAGTTTTTCTTAATCTATCAATGATACTTAATATATTAGGATCTACCTCATTCCAGAAATCCATTAATACCTCACGGTTTAAGATTACAAAATTCTTGAGTTGCTCTAAATCCTCAGGTGATAAATTGGCTGTGTCACCCGAAATTTCAGGTTTATTTGAAATGGTAATGCTAAACAATAAGTCCTTTCTCAGCTTTTGGGAATAATCTGCTTGTACCAGAATTTTTGCTTTTTGCCCTGGGCTCTTAAACGAAAGCCAAATGATACAAGGCAATCCGGTATGGCTTTTAACCAGATTTGTCATTTCAAAAAATATTTCATCGTCTTCAATCATTTCATTTATGGTTTAACTTGTTTCCGTTGAACTTTAGTTTTTAATTTTGTATCCATTTTCTTAAACAAGTTTCTCTTTTATAATTGTCTAATTAGCTTTATTTAAACTAATGTTGGGTTGTTGAGTAATTAAAATCTTTCACTTTGGCATTTCGCAATTGCTCAGTTTTTTTCTGCCAGTAGTCTTTTTCATGTATAATTTTAGTAAATGTTACCGGCCCATATCGCCTTTGCATAATTACACCGAAATGCTGTAGTAGTGTTTTAGTATTATTAGGGTTTTGGAGATGCTTCTTAAGAACTGAATCATTATTGATCAAGCTGAAGTCAAAACCGTTAGGGAAATTATCACTTATTAAATATTCCGTCTCCATCAAGCCAAGGTAAAGTTCCAGGCCTCTCAGATTAAATAAATTTCCGCCCATCCGGTGTCCATCCACTACATTCATAATCGTGTGTATTCTTAAGCCTACTTTCAATACCAATTCCTTGAAGAATTTCATGTTTTCACTGAAAACGTAGATTAAATACCTTTCAAAGCTCCCGAATTTATGGGAGTGAATTTTCAATTTCATTAGAAACATTTTGCCATTTAGGTCTTTAGAAGGCATAAAATCATAATATTGGGAGTCCAGCAAATTGATATGATGATTTGCAATTAATTCAATCTTTTCCAGACATTCAACTTCAGTAGTCTCGCTGCTGAACAAAATCTTATTTTCGAAAAAATTAGCGTCAGGGCTGGGGTTACAATCGGTATGAATATAAAATTCAGGATAGGATGTGGGAGCATAATCTTTATCGCCAAAATAATCTGGATGCATATATAATAGATCTCTGAAATCTTGACCTGCACTGGGATACCAAAGGCAATATTCCATACGTAAGGAGACCAGAAATTCCTTCCATAATGCGCTTTGGGATGAATATTTAGGTTTAAAAGTTTGGCTTAGCTTCTTACTGTTCATATACTTTTGATTTTGGATTATCATTATATTATCTATACTCAAAAAAATGTCCCCTATAATTGCCTAATAGGCTCTAGTTAATTGAAAAAGGCAACTAGAGGAGTCATAACATTAGCAACATATTCCAATCGGTATTTTTCAGCGTTCAATAAATAGTTGGATTCATCCATTTCTACAAAAAACTTACCGTAAACATCTTCTTTGAAATTATTGTAATAAATGAATCGTTCCAGCATCATCTCACCGGTTCTGAAATTCCAAATGTTACCGTATCGATGTTTAATCACTAGGAATAAATCATGATTGTTAATGGGTCTTATCTCATCATATTCGCCATAGCTTAAAATATTGCCCGACCAATCACATAAAAAATTTTTTCCTTTATAATCTTTTGCTAATACATAAGGCTGACCTTCTTCTAGCTCTATCATATCGTAATGATCCTCTATAAACTCACTGTTAAATTCTCTCATATAATGTTTGCCATCAAATTTATAGGTCAATGGTTCCTCAATATCAAATAGGGGCTCATGATCATCTAGGTATAGTAGATATTCAGTCGTAAAATCTTCAAATTCCGTATATCCAACCAAAATAGGAGGGACTACAATTTCACCATTGGTTTTTATGATTCCGAAATGCCCACCTCTTCTATATCCGTAAAGCTCTCTACTGATTTGAAAAACAGCGTGGTATTCATTATGCAATACTGTATTTCCGTCATGGTCTTCTAGTCCATAGTGTCTTTGACATTTAGTTATTTTCATAATTTTACTTTTATTTGTTAAAACTGGCTTACTTCTTCTTTTTTTAATTTTGTTAAATTTAGATTTTGTAAAATTTTAAGCAGGTATTGTTCTCTAAAAATGCTCATGTCATATAGAGAAATTTGTTGAAAACAATCTTCAGTACTATGGCATTTTCTCCAAATTGACTTATCAGGATCACCTTCTGCATTTAAAGAGATAATACTGAGGGTTATGGCATCTATTCCATGCCTTCTAAGAATAACCGCATCATTGAAAGGCATTAATTCTTCCATCACCGAGGGTAATGCTTTTTTAATTTGCGCTTTAATTAATGCAGTCACGTTTTCCATAAATAAATGGCTTCCTAGGCCAGTTAAATCTAAATTAATAACAGATTTCACCATGCCCATTGACCCCTCTCTAATATGTTCGGCCAAAAGCTCTGCACCCAATCCACCTATTTCCTCATGATCTGTAAATACCACACTTAAATTATAGGGAAGTGCTTGAATCAACCCTAAATATTCATGACAGAGCATATACAAATTAACCAAGCTTGCGGTATTGTCATTGGCATTTTCTGAGGCTGGATTCACTATGTCATAATGTGCACATAAAATAAGTGTAAAAGCTTTACTATTATCGATCTCAAAATAGAAATTATGGATTTCATTATCATGAAAAAGCCTTTTTTGTGTTTTAGCTTCCAATCCTAATAATGCAAATGCTTCGATTAAGCTGTGCCTTCTATGTTTTTTTATGTCTTCAAGATTTTCAGAATTCCCTCTTTCTATGAGTTTTTTAAATAGATTTTTTTCAATTTTTTTCATTGCTTCTTAGGTTTAGATGTGGTAGAGTCAGATATGTTTTTATGCAGCTAAAAATTGATTTAATCTTTCTATATCAGCCTCTATTCTTTCCCTATCTTCAGTTGAAAATAAGTGATGATTAAAGCGGTTATCTCTGGAAAGTTGGAAGCGTCCTATTTTCAATAGGTGTTCCACCACATTATGATTGTTTTCAAATCGAATGAAGCTTTCGGTTACAATATTGAAGCGATCAGCTATTTCGTTTTTAGGGTATAATCCTGGATAAAAACCATATCCAAAAACTATTTTTGAAAATACATTGATTCTTTTATCTCCTTCAGGTCTTGGCAGATCAAAGAGATTAGGGTAGTATATCAACTTACTGAACATTTCCTGAGTAAGAAGAGTAACGTTATCATCTCCTCTTCTCAGACAACTTCCGTAAAATTCTAGAACATTAGAATCCGTAAATTCATAATCTTGAATAAGCTCAAGAAAAATACGGTAGAAATTATCATCATCAATCTCGTTGAGTTTTTTTAATAAGTTTGTATTGTATGAATTATTTCTCCCATAGAGCAGGTTTACGTATTTTGTTAGAAATATTCTTTCAGCAGGATTCAATACTCTTAAAGCATTTTGAATAATTTTATTTCTCATCATCATTTGTTTTTATTGGTGAATAATATTTTTATGTTAATTCTTTAAATCGCAGTTTGTAATAGGTCTTTCATTTCTTTTATTTGCCTCTTTTCATCATGAGTCATTAATTTGAAATAAATATGCGCTGAGGTAAGCATATAGCTGCCAATTTCTATTAAAGCAGTCTTAATGGCTTTAGGGAATATGTAGGATATACTCTTTCTGCTTAATTCTTCATAGTGCTGAATGAGTTCTTCTATTTTAGCATGTGGGTATATATGCGAATTCGTAAAAAACATCTTTAGAAAGAGAATGATCCGGTTAGTGCCTTCCTCAGAATTTTGGTCGAATAAGTTTGGGAACTGATAGATGAAATGTTCCAAAACAGAATGAACATTAAGACTATCCCAGTCATCAAACTCCAATGATTCAAAAAGAAATGAATAGACCTCTAGGTCATAATAGTTTACATCCGCCATTAGCGTTCGCAACTGCTTACCCACTTTCTTTTCTGATAATTCATTCAATCGGCTTACTAAATTTTGAGCTTCTTGATCTTCCTTGTTCCAGTAAAGTGCAGTGAAGTCGATAAAAAAATTCATCTCGGAAGGTTCGAGTTTCTCTAAAGTAGAAATATATAGTTTACGGCTCATATCAATTATTTTAAAAGGTTATAAATGCTTTTTAATCAATTCATAGGGTCAAATGCAAAAGCTTTTGGTTTTATGATAATGTAAATGTATGGCCTAATAGGATAGGTCAGCCTAGTATGACAAGGTTGGCATGTTTAATAAATTGGTAAATTTTAATAAATCTGTGGGTTCTGTAACATGAAAAAGCCTTTCTTATTTAGCCTTAACTCATACTATTCTGACAATGACATGTTTTGACAGAAGCTATCAGTATTATTAAGTGTAACAAAACTTAATACTATGAAAAACTTAATACTGATTTTAGCTTTATGTGTTGGTCAATTTGCATTTGCTCAAGAAACACCTCAAAAAATTGTGATCAATGCCCAGTCCATCTGTCTAAATGTATCAGGAGAAGTACTTTGGGCAATAGCTGACAATCAATTAAAAGCTTATCAACTGCCCGATTACAAATTGATTAGAAATATCGACATTTCATTTTTGGATAATATTTCGATCCTGAAAGCGCATCCTGATGAAGAGGATATTCTTTTTATGGGAAATAAGACGGGAGATATCGCCATTTATAATACCAAAACTGAAAGGATGGAAGAAAAGCTAATTTCCATAGAAGATGAAACGCCAAAATATTATTTAATCCGAAAGTTGGAGTACTTCAATAATAGACTAAATGTTCATCATTATAATGGTGCTTATGTAATTTGGGATTTGAAGTTTAATAAGGTCTTGAAAAAAGATAAACTTTCACGTTTTCATGGCCTGACTCAAAATGGCGAATTAATTCAAGGAGACAAATGGGATAATGAATGTGGCCCCAAGAGTTTTAAAATAGAGTCGGCCAGTGGAAGCCAAATTTTTGAGGGGCATTCGCTTTGTGTGTCAGGGGTAAAAGCACTTCCCAATCAAAAGCTATTGAGCCATGCTGAAACTGATGGAATCTTCATTTGGGATAGACAAGGTAATATCCTTCAGAAACATAAACCATTACCCTATGGATATTATAAACTTGAATTAAATCCCGATGGTAAGGGGGCGTTTTTTGTAGATAACAATTTCAATATCACTAATTACAATTGGGAAAATGAAGCACATGAAATCATGCATTCTTTTGACCAAAAGGAAGATAAGCTATATCAGCTTTTGGTCGTAGAAAAACAGAGGGATTTAATCGTCAGAAGCGATAAAGGTCTATTTATTTTGAATTACTAAATTAGAAAAATATGAACCCAAAAATTATTTTACATATGCCTCATTCTGCCACTAACATTCCAATTGAAGAAGGTTATTTGCTAGATAATGCAATACTTCAGCAAGAAATACTGAAGCTCACAGACTGGCATACAGATGATTTATTCGGTGCAGAAAATGGCATTCAAGTGAAAGCAGAATTTTCACGCATATTTTGTGATGTCGAACGATTTTCTGAAGATGAAGCGGAAGTAATGAGTCAATTTGGAATGGGGGCGCTTTATGAAAAAAGTGACTTAGGTAAACCTATGCGAGAAGTAAATGAAGATTTGCGCGCTCGTATTTTAAAAGAATATTACTGGCCACATCATCAAAAACTACAAGCAGCAGTTGAAGAGCAATTGCATCAATTCGGTAAAGCCTTAATTTTAGACTGCCATTCCTTCCCAGATATTCCATTTCATAGAGATCTGAATCAAGATCAAAACCGCCCTGATTTTAATATCGGAAGAGATGAATTCCATACACCGGATGAGCTGACCCATCAATCGGCTATTTTCCTATCTGAAATGGGAGAGGGCTATGAGGTAGGAATTGATTGGCCCTACAGCGGCAGTCTGGTTCCTTTGGAATATTATCGCAAAGACAAAAGAGTAAAAAGCATCATGCTGGAAATCAACCGGAAATTATATTTAAAAGAGGGAACCAACGAAAAATCAACCAACTACGATAAAATAAAGCAAGAGGTGGGGAGCTATGTTGGTATGTTGCAGGAATGGTTAATTGATGATTCTGATTGGTAGATTAAACTGCTAGACCTTTGCGTTTGCGAAATAAATCGATTTATACATTAAAAAGACTAAATTAGGATGGCTTTAATGCAGCGGAAATAAAAGATGAGGTAACTTAACCTAAAGACTCGGATAGAATTTGATTATTTTAAGTAATCCATCAGCTAATAAACCGTAAAATCAAATCTATTTAGACCAAAAGTGAATTTGTTTTGAAAGATACTCTTGTTTAAATATTATGTAATGACTTACTTCGCGCTTCTGAAAATTATTTCAAACCATGATTTCTAGACTTAAAGTCCTTACCGCTACTCTTTGTTTTCTTTTTCTATTTCAAACAGCAAAGAGTCAAGAGGTTTCAAACGTGCAAGCTAAATTCAATGGTGGCAAAGCTATAATCACCTATGATTTGGATCAAGCCGCGCCTGCATATTTTGTAGAATTGCTCTATTCAAGTGATGGAGGAATGACATTTTCAGACCCATTAAAAAGAATTTCAGGAGATGTAAATAACGTGGACTCTGGTGCAGGAAGGAAAATAATTTGGGATGCAGAAGAGGAGATAGGGTACTTTTCTGGTGAAATGATATTTAGGGTAGTAGCTAATGTCAGGACTGCAAGAATGCCTGAGTTGATCGAAGTTAATGCTTTTTCAGTTGAGGTTAAGTCATGTTACGTTAAATATGGTAAGCTTTATCTGAATTTGATTTACACTCCAAAAGCCGATTTGGATATTAATTTAAAAGAGCGAAATACTTATTTAGTAAATTCTCAAGGTGGTACGCATACTTTATCATCAATTAAGTTCATAGTCAATAATGATCACATAAATAAATGTATAGCAGGAATTCCGTACGATGTGCAATGTGTGTTTGATAATTATTCAAGTGATCATACTCTAATTCCAAAAGTTTTTATCAATCAATATTACTCTTGGTCCGAAAAAGATTATGAAATTGAGAACATTCCTGTAGCTATAAACTTTTAGTCATGATTAAGTTTAAGATCTTAATTACACTTTTATATTATGGTTTTGCTTCATTTTCGCAAGGATTGGAGGGGATTAACTCTGATGATAAACTGATCAGATCAGAAGTCACTGCAGATTCAAAACCAGTAAAGGCTGAGTTTGGACTGGAAATAAGAACATCTAAAGATGATTCCAGTCCTATAAAAACCACCTTTGGAACGCAGGTCTCGAAGGTGAAGACTCCGGCAAGATTTGATAAAGAGCTCGAATTGGATGAAGCTTTGAGCAAAGCACCAATCTCTGAAAATGATAAAAGCATTACCTATGCACTTTTTATTGGAGTATCCGATTATGAGTTTGCTCAGCAAGGATTTGGGAATTTAGACAAACCAGTGCAAGATGCTCAGGCCTTGAGAAGCCTACTGCTCAGCAAATATCAATTTAAAGAAGAGCATAGCATTTTACTTGAAAACCCTAATAAGTCTGAAATATTAAAAAACATTGAAACCTTAGCGCGAAAGATTGATGGAAATGATAATCTTCTGTTATTTTATGCTGGTCACGGTTATTGGGATGATTTCTTGAAAGTAGGATATTGGTTAGCAAATGATGCTAAGATAGATGATAAGAGCACCTGGTTATCCAACAGTGATTTAAGGGATTATATATCTGCAATTCCATCTAAGCATACAATCCTAGTAACAGACGCCTGTTTTGGTGGTGGAATATTTAAAACAAGGGCTGCGGAGAATGTAAATGCTTATGCCACTTCTAAATTATATCAACTACCGAGCAGGAAGGCTTTAACTAGTGGTACGCTCACTAAAGTACCCGATGAAAGTGTTTTTATTAAATATTTACTCAAGCGACTGAGTGAAAATAATGACCCTTATTTACCATTAAGTCAACTATTTTATAGTATAAGACCAGCAATCCTCAATAATTCAGCTACTGTCCCACAATTAGGAGTTATCCAAAATACAGGAGACGAAGGAGGAGAATTCGTTTTTATTAAAAAATAAGAGGTTTTGTCATTGATTTGAATCTTTAAAGTGCTGAGAATTTGAGAACTCCTTTAAGATATTACTTCGAGTCTCTATTTATCCTTTGAAGTCCTTTTATCTTCTTAAACGAAGAATGCTGATTAATAATCCTTGCAGATTACATACATTAATATTACTCTCATTATTGTGATAAATTTAAAGTGTGCTTCTGGCAATTTTATTTAAGTCAATCTCTGAACTTCTTCGAATCTTTCTGGGAATATAAGCGTAGCGTATTTCTGTTACCAAGTTTGCTTTATCCAGCATAAAGTAATCGCTTAAATCTTTTAAGCGTTTATGGGCCAATAGCTGATTACTGGATTTATGGACATCACCACGCAAACAGGAAAGATTTCCAAATTGGAGAAACGAAATTGATGACCAATCAACGAGGGTATCTTGATTTACAGGAACAAGTAGGCTTTAATAATGCGAGATTGCTAACTCTGTATTAAGTTAATTTAATAACTTGAAAACCAGGAAAGAAGAGACAAAAATTTAGACTAGACTTGTTATTAGTAATTGGAAATTTTATTTTTAATATTATGAAAAAACAAGAGGAAAATAAGAAAAATACCAGATTGGATGCTTTAGAAAAAGTGAAAGGGATTTTTGAGCGTAAAGAGTGTATTTTCGAATCTCCTAAAGACAGTGAGGTGTTTTTCACAGCCATCCTAAATCCAAGGAAACCAAGTGAAATACTAATTAGAGCTGCTGAAGAATACAAATCTTTGTTGAAATAAATGAGTGCTTAGTCGAAGCAAGAAAGTAAACAGTCCCGCAAGAAATTCTTTAACCTACAAGCCTTGTTTCCTGCCTCTCAAAATGATAATTATACTTATCATTAGCTCTCTAATCGGCAAAAAACATCCTTATTAGCGTGATTTTAATCACTTTATTGATATAATCTAAAGTATGATAAATTAAAGAATGAAGTAGAAAATTGTATTCATAATAAAGGATACACTTGCAATAGACCCTCCAATAAAAAACAAGATTCTGTCAATTTTTTTATCCTCCTGGTGATAACAATAAAATAAGAAAGCACTAGCTAAAAAATATAATAAAATACTTATCGACATATCCTCAGTAACGAAACTAAGTAGTGGCTGGTTTATTTTGTATAAAATGTATGGTAAACGATTTCATTCCAAAAAGGAATAAATGCTAAGCCACATGCAGGAAGGATATTGCCTTACTTTTTTAAGGACGCAAGTAGTCATTCAATGAACCGCTGTTACGAGACCCGTACGTACAGTGGTGTGAGAGGCGCACCGTGGGCTTATGGCTCACGGCCGTCTACTCGATTGTGCTTAGTATTTACCACCACTTAGCTTTTTCTAATTCTCTTGCTTTTTGAGTTTTAGGTTTATCAGGATCACTAAATTGATCTAAGTAGGTTTGCCAACCTTTGTTCATGTACTTATCATTTGGGAAGAATTCACCAGCGCCCATGTCTAAATCTCCACTTTCTGGGATTCTATAATCACCCCAATTACATTTATACTCTTTTCCAGTTTTATAACTTATCCAATAGCCGTTAAACATATTGTTAGAGTAACCATCTGCTCCAATCATCATTCCATCATATTCAACTTCGTTTTCTTCGTCTATTAGCCAATATGAATGGAATTTACCTTCAAATTTGCCAGAGCCGTTTTTCTTGGTGTCTTCATAAAAACTATATGTGCCATTAATATTGCCGTGAGTAAATTCTGGATATTCATGTCTTATCAATTCCTCAATCTCTTTAATTTGAATTATACCTTGAAAAGTAGAAATATTTTCTTTGAGTTTAGTTTTACCAAAAACAAAATATTCAAGGGGATTATCGGCATTTTGAACTACAGAAATAAAATGAACGTAAAACCGTTGATATGAATCACCAAAAAAACCAATTGGTTCTGTTCTTTGAGATTCTTGTGTTCTGTCATCAGTTTTGAATTTTTCACCAATAAATACTTTACTGAAGTCCAGTGTTTTATTTTCAGTTTTTTTGTCTATTAAATTGTTGCCATCTTGACTAAACAAAGGAAGAGAAAAGAAATGTAAAGTAAGTAAGACTACTATTTTATTCATAGGTTAGATTAATTAAGCACAAAATTTGCGAAGTACACCACATAGTGTTCTTACTTCCTTTATAGTTTTGTTGCTAATTTTAGTTAGTAAAATAAACTTAGTTAAAAATGATGTAATTATAAGGGATTTGGAGAGAAATGTTTGGGTAAGAAGTCTCATTTTAGTGAGATCGTTTGGACATAAGGGGGTACATACGATGTAGTTGGCTGGTCGAATGCGTTTTGCTTCGCAACGCGCTCTATTGGTAATAAAGCTATTTCAGAACAAGACATGTTGTAGATCGTTATTGCTCGATAACTTCTACATAACGGCTGCTCAACCAACCAAATATGGGCCTATCGAGAGTCGTCTCGTACCCATTTTGGCGGCTATATTTTTCTCCTTCTGCATTAAGGTAAAAATAATCACTGAGTGGTTTTGATATATTATTTTTCATACGGACAAACCACCAAATTCGACCTGTGGAATCCTCAAATTCCGCTAATGCAACTCCTTCATCACCATGTGCCATCTCTAAAATTATATTGCCTTTCGGTGCCTCAGAATCTGGAGAGGAATCTATCTTGTTATTTCTTTCAGGGGTTTTTCTTAAGTTATATTTATCATTTAAGACTTTAAAGGGGATATTCAAGGTCATTTCTTCAGGAAAGTCAGTACCCTCATAAAAATTTGTTATGCTTTCTACAATATTTTCTTTTGTAATGGTAATCTCATTATAACTTGCTAAAAATGGAGGAGCTGAATGATGATAGTGGACGGACGCAAAATAGAAAACAGAATTAGGTGGTGTGGATTGGAAAACCTTCGAAACCTTAAAAAGAGGTTTGCTGTAAACTTTTTCGAATACGTTATTTCGATTTAAGAATATTTCAACTCCGTTTCCATTCCAAAACCCGTTAATTAATAATAACATGTCCATTTTACCATCTCCATTTAAATCCGTATAAAACGTGCTGTCTTTTAGAACAATCTTATAATAATGGTTAGTGTCAACGTATTTTTGTAGTTCCGGTGTTTTAAGCATTATTTCGGTTACAAAAGAATCGGTAGGATTACTAATCAAATTAGGTAACGGAATTTTGTCTTTACTCTCGAAAAATAATTGAGATTTTAATTTATCGAATTGAAAATCCTGACATGATAAATTGTGAATAATTATTGTCTGGAATATTATAAATAATAAGATCGAATAGTTCTTCATTTTAACATTTTCGGTTTAGCTGAAATTTTGCTTGAAGTAAAAATTCAGATGCATATTTACCAAAACGGTACTTGATGTTACGGCCTATTTATTTTCTTCATAATAGGAAAGATATTTTAATAATTTACCGTAGTCAATTTCAAGATAACCATCAAGAATAAAATCATGATTTTCAAGCATCTCTTTGGCTTCAGGGTATCCTGCTAATGCTGCCATAAAAAGTTTATACATTGCTCCTTCAAATTCACCTGCATTTGAGGGTGGGTTCTCAACATATTCGGACAGGAATTTTTGCAGTACTTCAGAGGATTGATATGCTGGAGATAATACCATTGATTCTCGTAAATCTAAGGGGTCATTTCTTGATATAATGTATTTTTTGAGTGGTAAAAAACCCATCTTCCAACTATTGTCTTTAGGCAACCAAGCCAATAATTCAATTATGATTTCATTCTCTCTTAGCTCAATGAAAGCATGATCAGCGGCACGAACTTCGAGTAGCTTTTGATCATAATTTTTCAAGCCAATTCTGGTTTCTGAAATTTCATATTTATTCTTACTGATTCGTTCAGGTCTGTAACCTGTTGCAAGAATCGCTCCTTTTGGAGTTGGTATATGTAGATTCGGTTCCCAACACCATGAACAATTACTAACATCTAATATTTCCACTCTGCTACTGTGAACATATCCAGTCGTTCCATTAAATAGCTTAACTGACCACCAGTTTCCCTCTTTTGATTGGATAGTAAAAATTTCATATTCATATATTTTATCAATGACTTTACCGGCAGGTGCATTCCGTACATTTGTGTATCCGTCAGGATCATTAATAATTGCTTTTTCTTGGCTATACAAATACAGTGGGAAGAATAGTAAAATTAATAAGGTTCGTATCATAATTATTGGTTAAAACATTTACAGCTTAGCGAACCACCAGTGCCACTTATTTTCATGTAGCTTTTGTGGTTTAGTTTATTTAGTAAAATAAACTTAGTTAAAAATGATATGATTTAAAGGGATTTGGAGAGAAATGTTTGGGCACAAACTGGGAAGCTTGCGCCATCAGGTCTGATCTTGGTTAGATAGATTGGGCACAAGCGGACTCTGGTTGATGTGACCGGTCGAACGCGTTTTGCTTCGCAACGCGCTCGATTGGGGGCTACTGAATGTTGTATCTATTATTTAGTGATTAGGCCAAGCTCTGGCTTTTCTATATTGTATGGAGCTTTATTCTTAAATATGTTATTGATACAACTTCTATATAAAAGTTTGTCAAAAGATTCAATTTCAAAACTTTCATTTATAATTAAATGAGCAGCGTATTCTTCTAAGCCTGCACCACAAGACCCATGGCCATATGAACCTGGATTTGATTGGTGAGAATACTGCATCAATATATGAAACTTACCAGAGACCCTTTTTTGTGAAATTATTTTTATCCCTTCTATGTAATCGTTTTTTGATAGCTGAGTTAAATTGATTTCTGAGATGGTCAGGTCATTTATTTGAAACTTTAGTGTTGCAGTTGTTTTCCAGCTAAATTCATGTTTTACATTCAGTCGTACAGGATAGGTATCTCCACCTTTTTGCCTCCACAAAAAGTCTTGATCTCCTTTCTGCTGAATAAATTGTTCTTTGAACTCATTTATTTGACATTTATCAGTGAATGAATAATTGATTGGGTCGGATGGAACAAATAATTCTTTAGCGCTTTCACATTGGTCTGTATAACAAACGGAACCCACTAAGGGGATTTTCTTGCCAATTTTTTTATACATATACCAACCATAAACTAATCTTGGAGTCCATTTACTTGCCATATTGGTACAAGCTTCACTAGATTCTTCAAGCTTCAAAATGATTGGGTATTTGTCATTTATGGCTCCTTCGTAAACTATGTATCTATCAAATATTATTTCATGATCGATTGACCACTTTCCCTGTGCAAATGAATGAGCTGAGATAAAACTGATCAAACATATGGTAATTACTTGTCTCATAATTTTATGCAAAGAATTTACTGCGTGAATCAAGAGATGCACTTAGCTGAAATATGGTTTATTGTAAAGTTTATTTAGTGAGTTAAACTTAATTAAAAGTCATTTAAATTAAATGACATGGAGTGAAAATATGACTGTACTATATTGGATTGGTATATAGAAGCACGAACGCGTTATGCTTAGCAAAGTGCTCGATTGGGAGTAATTATAATTGATAATTGGTTTCTAAGAGTAGGACATCCTTCTTAACTGATTTTCTATATTCATATGCTAAATCAAATTTATCTATGTTAATACCATTCTTTATTTTACTTGATTTAAGCATTTTTTTATTAGTTATAAATTTAGGATCTATATCCATGTTTTGTGCATACCAAGTAGGTATATTACCATACCATAATTTAATTTCAGATAGAACCCATTCCTTTAGTAGAGGTTTAAATTCGAATACGTAGGATTTACCAAACTCAATACTAAGTTTCATCGATAAAAGGAGTTGGTTATTACTAAATTCTGTAGTAGCATCTAAAGGATAGTTTTTTGATAATGAATCGGCCAATGGGTGATTTTGAAAGTAATCTACATTTATATTCTTAACAACTGGAATAGCAATACTTTCAAATTCCTTATCAAATTCAAAAGAGCCATTTTGAACTCCTCGAAAAAGGGAGAAGTAGCTTAAATTACCATCCTCTATAGGGTAGAGAGTATATCTTACTGTCAGGTCATTAATCCCATCTTTATTATAATCAAAATTATTTTTAACCATATTAATGGTATAGCCTTTCCGAATACAAACACCGGAGCCAATTTCTGCTTTCCAACCCTTATCGGTTACCTCATTATTGCAGTTATCAATTTCATTATTACAGGCACAGGTAAGAAAGATGATTGAAGCACAGATTATAAATTTACTTTTTAGGAATTTGTATGCTTTAGCGGACATAGAATTTGAAAATGATTTGAGTTTAGCTAAGTGTGCATATTTTCACGGCACTCATGATTAGTAGTTTATAAAAATTAATCTCCATAATAATAAATACCTTCAACTGACATAGATCTATACTGAGCAGCTTTTATTTTTGTCCATCCAACTAGACCAAAACTGGATTGTACCAAAAATTTGGAATCATATTCATTTGATTCTTTTGCCACAAGTACTTTTATTGCTCCTCGTTTCGGAATTACTGCAATTGATTTGGTTAAGCTTTCATCTTCATATATTGTAATAGGCTCCAAGGCGTAAAAATCAATATTAACTCCATAATAAGGCTGCTTGACTTCAGATATAGAATCGTTATCTGTTACGTACTTCTTTTTGACATAGAAGTTATGGTCTTCACGTTCAATTGAATATATGAAACCGTTACCAGGAACTATGATTTTACTACTATAAATTACACCGAGCATTTTATAGGGTTCTTTTGCTTCAAATATTGCAAAACCTGTAGAAGGTCCATTTATTGCGCCCCAGGTTATAAAGTGTTTTTTACTTGAATTCTTATTTAATTTGGTTACAATAAGCTTTGTACAGGCCGGAGACACTGCATTATTGCCTTGTTCTAAATATTTATAATCAAGATCAAGTCTCTCATTTATAACTTTTGAATTAGCTTTATCGAATTTAATATATTTTTCAAGGCTTCCTTCATTTACACGAAATTCTAGTTTCTCTAAGTTTGAGAAAGATTCGATAATTTTTTCTTGAGCTATAGCGGATTCAAAATTGAAGATGAAAATTATAAATAGTAGTTTTTTCATAACTCAAGAATAGTAGGTTGGAATTGTAATACTATTACTTTTTTGCAAGAAATGAAATTTGAAGTATAAATAACGAAGATTTAAAACTAATAAAAGCGCTGGATCCCCACCCAGCGCTTATATTTCAACCAAAACCTTACAAAGTCATTGACTTGTATAAGATGATGGCAATTTAGTTAGACCGTTATCTAAATACAAGTATTTGGGACTTAATTCTTTTTGATGGTCATCACACCTTTCTCTTCTTTTTCGGTGAAAATTAAGCTTCCGTTATTGTAGTATTTTGTTAATGCATATTGCCCTGAAACCCACTGAGCATCTGGTACATTGTCTGAATTATCAAAGTAATTTTTATCAGAGTATTTTCTGATTAATTCACCGTTAAAATAAAATCCTTCTTCTTTCGAACTACCGCCCTCATCAGAACCTGCATCAAGCTTGTACATCACATTTTGGAGTGAATCTATATAAACCTCCTTTAATCTTTGGTATTCACCCATTGATCTACTTTTAGTATCCCCTTTTTTATAGATGCCTTTAGCTATGTTTGCGTTAATAAAGGTGCACAAACTGTCAATTTTATTCCTGACAGTATCTAATCCATATTTTTCTGTTAATTCTTTATTCTCTGCCTTAGCTTTAAATCTTCTTGCTCGCACATGTTCATCATGCTCTGGAGAGTATATCGCATCTGAAATTAATCTGTCCTTTTTATCTTTATCTAACCACCTAATAATCCTACCATGGTGATAATAGTATCTATTTTCTTTTTCACCTTCTACTTTAAAAATGAAAAAAGGGCCATATTTATTGAGACTTGAATTATAAAAATATTCGTATTGGATTCCTTTAGCGCTATCGTTTACGATTATTTTATTATAGCTTTTTTTAATTTCGATATTGCCCTTTTCAAGTTTGACTTTAGAGAAATTGGACTGTTTAACTTCACTTTCTATGTTGCTATAAGCTTGTCTGATTTTGCCAATCTGTTCTTTTAGATCATATACTTTAGGTGTTTTTAGTGGAGAATTGCTCAATAATTCGCCTTCATAATTCCAGTAGCCTTCATTTACTAATCTGTCTCCATAGTCTCTACTGTCATCCTCTTTCTGTAGAAAGAATAAATCGTTTTCATCATCGTAACCAATGTGTTCGTGTCCTATTGGTACGATCTCATTTCCTTTGCTGTCTACAATTCCATATTTATCAAGATACTGAGCTTTTGTATAACCATATTCATTAATAGGGGTCAAGTGATGGTATTTTAATGGGATCACAATCTCACCTTTTTCATTTACCATTCCCACTCTGCCCTTATGTCCAATAATAGCAAAGCCATTGGTGAATTTGTAAAATTCCATCTCATCCTCCAGATAGCCTGTTATGGGATCTTCCGGTGAATTGAACTGCTGACTGTCATAGTAAATAGAATCGATTGGTGTTCCATCTGTCCTGTAAAGATTAATGTTGTAATTGTATTTATACCTCATCAACAGATTGGCAGATAAGAATTTTAGTTTTCTTGTTTCAAAAGGAAGTATTAACTCCCCTTCGAAATTAATCAAAGCACTGTTAGTAGGTTTTGAAGTATATCGATCAGTAGGGCCATTGTAAACTATTGCTAGTTCGCCTCTAAACGGGTCAGCTTCATCAAATTTAAAATCGATTAAAGTATCGCTATCAATATTGATATACCCCCATTTTTTATTTGCTTCGGCAGCTAGTATGTTGGTGTTTCCGGGTTTGAGATCGGAATACTTGAAGTTCATTATGGTATCTCCTTCCATGTTCAGGATACCGGAGATGCTATCTTTCGTTAGCACAAGGAGACTATCTTGAAAAGAGGCTATTCGTTTATATTCCGCAGGATATTTAATCTTCTCATTTACAATTAGGCCATAGCTATTTTGGCTGCTATTACTTTTTACAGCAATTCGAAAGGTTGAATCATTAATGATCGCTACATCTTCGTATTGGCACTTAACAATTTCTTTTCCTGATTTATTAATTATTCCGATATCACGATAGTTTCTTGTAACAATGGCAAGACCCTCTTCGAACACAATTTCTCTATCGTAAACAGGAAGACAGATTTCTTTTCCTACTCTATTAATCAGACCCCAGTTCCTGTTTTTATTTACTAATACTAAATTACTGTCCATTACTTTTAACTCTTCATAATTATATTCTATGATTTGATTAGCTGCCGTATCAACAGCTCCCCAAAATTTACCTTTCTTTGTTGGTATTATACCAGCTTTTATTTTCCCAACAGCGTCAAAAACTGCTGAGGTATCAATATAATCCCCTTTATTATTTATGATTCTATATGTTTCATTTTCTTTTACCCAGGCGAAACCCTCAGAGAAAAAGCCACAACCTTCAAAAATAGGTTTGATCACGAATTCATTTTCCTTGTTTTTATAACCCCATTTATTATTACTTTTAAAAGGCCATATTTGGTTGGGGTCGAATTGCTTTAATACAAAAGAGGTGTCTTTTTCAACGTATGACAAGGAGGTTTCTGAGATTGAGTCCTCTTCAGATTGATTAGAATTGTCTGTGCAACTTGTGGAGAGTAAAGAAAAGAGTGCAATTGAAAATAAAAAAAACTTCGTCATATTTTGTGAATAGTCAATGATTGTGTGATTTCGTTTGGTTTTGGAATTTAAATATAATTAATTAGGCATTAACTACAAATGGATGCTAAAAAGGATATAAAACTTTACAAAATTAAGCCATATTTCTATGCTGGCGAGCGACTTGCTGAGCAACTGAAATTTTACACCTTGTAATTAGTTAGTTTAATTTAAATTTTTTCCTAGAGGTACTATGCTGGAGTTATTCAAATTAGGACTCAAGTTAAAAGATTATAGAATGAAAAAAGGGTTTATTTCAAAGAAGCTTTGTTTACTGAATAGAAAAACTCTATTCATCAGTATAATTATTTATTTAAGTGGGCTCAATTTATTGGGTCAGCAGGAGTTTACACAATTTAAATTGAGTAAACATAACTTGGTTGGTAAAACCGATCAAGAATTACGGATCATGCGTAACGAAATTTTTGCAGCTCATGGCTACATATTTAATTCGGAGGATCTCGCTACACATTTTGAGAAAGAACCTTGGTACACTCCTTTGCATCAAAATGTTGATGACAAATTAACTGATATTGACAAGTATAACATAAGCCTCATCAGCGGTTTTGAAAAGACTGCTGATGTAGAGCGAATATTAATTGACAGTGCTTACACGATTATGCTTCATGCTAAGCAAGAAAATGAACTTAACTATCAACGTACTATTGAAGTGACTTATCCAGGCTATGAATGGAAAAAAACAGTAGATAAAGCCTCTTTTGGAGCTGAAAAGGAGCCAACCATAATTAAAATGGAGTTTCTTAATGAGAGTCCGTATAATTCAGACAATAAACCTTACTGGCAGTTAAGAAAGCCTGTAGATGAGATGAAGTTGGAGTATAATTATATTCATGCGATTGAATATATGTTTCCGGAAGGCTACAGCGAATTATATGCTTTTTTCAAAAACGAGCCTTTCCTTAAATTTACTGGGAATAATTTATATAAAGTAAGACTACCTAATACCCGTATGGAAGCGATTTTTATAGGCTTAGAAAACATAGACAGTGCTGATAAAGAGGTAATAGGTAGAATATATTTGGGAACTGTTAAAAAAGGTATTCAAAATATACTCACATTGAAATCGAAAAACTATAAAAACTATATACCAGAAGATGATTTTACGCTCTCTTCATCAAATTCTAGAGATAAAGTTAATTGGAAGAAAGAGCTTGAACTATATTCATCAGAAAATGCTAAAGATTTATCGGAAATAACCACCTTCTACATCAATGTCTATTATGGAAAGGATCATAAAATACCAGTTGAAAGGGGATATATTCGGGGTAGTGAGAAAATGGAGCAAACACTATGTTTAGAATAATAGGTAACTTCTCAAGCCAACAATTTTTAGAGAATAACCTTCTTGATCAGCTTCAAAAGCTGAGGAATAATTAGGAGTTAAGATCAAGGTCTGATTTACTATCATCTTTTTTGATCAGATAAACTTTCTGCAATTAAATGCTTAACTTTTTCTACAGTAGGCTCTTCTTTTTCTGTACTATGATCTAGTTTCTCTATTGTTAAAGATTCTAAAACGTACAAACTTAATGCGACTTTGGGTAGATAAAGACTATGCCTATGCATGGAGCAGAATGAGAAAAAGAGGCATGGCAACGGTCCGAAAGATATAAATCAACGCTTTATAAATTTAAAGATATTAGTCTCATTTTGATAGGTAATTTTCACAAAATAAATACCTGACTGGAAGTTGCTTATGTCAAGAGGGATTTTCTCTGCTGGAGTAGTTGTAATCATATAATGATCCCTGCCATACATATCATAGACTAAAATAGTAACTGTTGGAATGATAAATTCAGCCAAATCGATTACAATAACTCTATCCCCTGGATTTGAATAGAGGATTGATTTGTCCACTACACTCTCTTCAATACCTGTTACAGCCGATATTTGAAGATTTTTTGTGACGCTAGCTTCATGATATATTGAGGTAGACTGTGCTGTTGCAATGATATTGGTGTTGCCGCTAGACTTGATTCGAATCATGTTGCCATTTATCAAATCAACTACAGAATTATTGTCGATTGAGTAAATTATCGGTATTCCAGCATCAGATCTTGCCTCGAGAGCAAAATCTGAATCTCCATATTTCTTTGATGGTAAATCGAATACTATATTTCGTTGAACCTTATGAACTTCTAAGTTTTGGACAACAGGTGTAGCTTCATCATGAATATCATCCCCTTCTTGTTGCGCTGTTATCTGGACAGTGCCTGCCTTTTTTATTGTTGAAAGCATATTCTTGAGCTTTCTCAATAACCTTTTGATTAAGCTTTAAAGTCATGTGTCCAAAGTTAATTATTTAATACATCCATACATATACAAAATAGCCAGTCCAATTCTATTTAGTGATGACTTTTCTTGGAGTGGTTGTACTATAACCACAAATCACTATTGTTGCGTCTTATCAAGTAAAGTATTTTGAATTAGAATGATGCATGTTTATTTATCCTCTTCCGCCACTAAGCCTTGCGGAATAGGGGATGGGGTGGTATCTGCAAATGCACCTTTCATTTGCTCTATAATTGTTTCTTCATCTATACCATAGTAATGGTCTAGGATAACCTTGACACTTTTACCAGTAATTTCAGAAACAGTCTTGGGAGAAATCTTTCTTTTTCCGCAAAGGGATATAAAGGTTTTAACGGCAATATGTGATGTAATTAATTTATATTTAGGAACCATGGAGTGGACTTTTTTTCCAGCAGAACTGGAAATGCTTTCAACATTTTGTGTAATACCGGCTCTTTTGCAAACGATTTTTATTGTTTCATTATAGTCCTGGTCATGAAGTTGAGGTAATTTATAATTGTATTTCTCCAGAATGATTTTGCTGATCGGAGTTAAAGGACAAATAATCTTTCCTTTATTTTTTAAAGCAATCATTCTAATTACATCATCCTTTCCGATATGTTCTTTTCTTAGCCTTTTTAAATCAGACATCCTTGCCCCAACAAAGCAATTAAATACAAATAGATCCCTAGCTTCTATTTGTTCTTTAAATTTAAGATCGCAATAGTAAAGTGCCATTATCTCTTCATAAGTCAAAAAATATATTTGAGTTAAGTGTTTGGGAACTTTTATTTCGCTTATCTCAAATGAGATATGATGTCCCATTTTCTTAAAATGAGCCAAGAAAACTTTCAAGTTCTTTAAAGTAGTACCAACGGAATTATCCACTAAGCCAACAGAACCATCAGGTTTTTCATGTTCTTTATACAAGTATGATTTAAAATCGTTTTCAAAGTCATTATTCAAATCTTTTAGAGTGAGTCTTTTGCCTCTAGATTTTTCGTATTCTTCAAGGTGAAAAAGTGCTGTATTATAATTTTTGATTGTCGCCTCGCTTTTTAGAGATTTCTGAATGAAATCCTTAATCAACCCTACTAAAAGTAAATCTGATTTGCTTTGTTCTTCTTTCTTAACAGCTAGACTTTCTGAATGGAGTGCTTTTACTTTTTCTATAGTTGGATTTTCACCCTGAATAACGAGGCGCTCTGCAATGTCACTGATCTTATTTAACTGTTTGTCTACATGAATATTTCGAAGATTATCGTTATTAAGAGCTGACTTTATCAAGTCTTCACTTTGTTTGTTTTTTTTAATATGACTAGCTGAATTGATTAACTGCTTCTTTTCATTCCAATGCAGTTCTGGTATTTTTACATGTGTTGAGAAATAGGTTGTCTTGCCTTCATGATTATACTGAATGTAAACTAAGGTCTGACCCGATCTATTAACCTTCCCTTTCCGAATTACTTTTTTTATTGTTGCCATACAATAGTAAAGATAATACGGATTTTATGAAAGGTACAGTTATGGGTCAAGTAATTACTGGTATTTATAAGTTTTTGTGTTTTGAAAAAGCTCTATAAAATAGCCTATTAAGCATTTATAAGTACTTATTGGTATTTACTTGTACTCAGTTTGGACCCCTACGGGAGGCTCTTGATTATCAGCCACTTATAGTGTTTTTCACTGTAAGTGGCTTTTTTTTTGCATTGAAGCTACAATTACCAAATACTCCAAGAGAGAAAAGATGGAGCACGGGAATCCTCATGATAAATTTGTGGCAATGTAGAATTATGTTCTTCTTAACTTTTTTTTACTAGCTCTTCTTGAAATTGCATTAAGCAAAAAAGTCTGAAAATGAGTAAAGAGAGTAAATCTTATATTGGACGGTGTGAAGTGGTTTCATAGTTATATCCCTGACATTTACCTGCCAGAAATAAGATCTAAATACTTTTAGTTTAATCCTCCATTATGCTGTCACTAATTTCAATAACTAGCATTTCCGAATAGATTTTCTCTTTACTTAATCGGTATATATACTTAGATAAAATACAATTATTTATGTATTGGGTACTAAATCAAACAGCCTTAATTTTACTACAATAAGCTCGATGATCAATCAAGGATGTTGCGATTATATTAAAGACTGAATTAAAAGCTTAAAGAGCTCTGAAAATCAAGATGTAGATTCAAAGCTGATTTTGGAAAAAAATCTAGAAAATGGAGTTTCTAATAATTTATAAGTACAAGTATAGCGTCACGACATGGAGGAATAATTAATTCTGAGAAGAATATGAAAGAATACGCTGAAAATAGCAATAATCAACATATACTGCTGGTAGATGATAATGAAATCAATCTACTACTAGCTGAAAAAATGATTCGGAGAGCTTTTCCATCCTTACAAATAACCAAGGCATATGATGGAAGGGAAGCTGTAGAAATATACAAACAGATTAAGCCAGATTTAATTCTTATGGATGTACAAATGCCTGAAATGAATGGATTTGAGGCAACAAAAGAGATTCGTTCCTTAGAGGGAAATTTTGTACAAACAACTATTATTGCGCTTACTTCTGGCGTGTATCAGATGGAGATAGAGGAATGCTATGCTTGCGGTATGGATAATTATATCAGCAAACCACTGCAGCTCGAAATCCTTCATGATGTGCTTCAAAAATCCTTGAAAATCCCGATAAGTAAATTGCCCAGTATAGATTTTTCTAGGCTTGGGCAGTTGCTTAAATCTGACAAAACAATATATAGAACCGTGCTGGCGCTAGCCCTTATTGGAAAAAACTCCATCGTGTCTAATTATGAAATACTTAAAAAAGCGGTTCAAGAACAGGATAAAATTTCTGTAAAGTATTATAGTCATAAATTAAAAGGCATAGCATCTTCGATCTGTGCAGAGAATTTATATTTATTATTTGCAGATATTGAAGCTTCGATCGAAAATGGTTTATCGATAACGGACTTTGAGGAAATAGACCAAGAAGTTATGCATGTGGATCAACTTTTGAAAAAAGAACTAGAAAGCTGTGGCAATAGTTAATCTTATATAGAAAGAAAACTAGTTGGAATGAATTAGAACAACAAATAGGAACATATTATGGCTAAAAAGATGGATAAAATAGAAATATTGGTTTTAGAAGATACTAGTATTATACAACATATGATTGATAAAGCGCTGAGCGACACTGATATTGAAATTGAGATTACCTATTGTGAAAATGTAGCAGAATCACTTGCTCAAATGAACAATAAGAAATTTGATCTGGCATTATTAGATTACTATGTGGAAGACGGCACCGCACTAGAAGTGATTGAAAATAATACGGATACACCTTGCGTAGTACTAACTAGTGACAGCGATTCAGAACTAGCTGCCAGTACTTTACAAAAAGGGGCTAAAGACTTTATTGTTAAAGATAGCAAGCTTAATTACCTTGATAAACTGAAAGAGGTGATCGAATCCGTCATTCTCAAAAGCTGATTTGAAACTCAGAATCCTGTTTCATATCAGACGTTGGTCAAAACGGCAGAATCAACCATTGGTTCTGACTACTATATAAAATAAAATTTAGTTCGATTAAAGTAGATTAATGAACATTTCTAAAAGAAACAATATTTCCATAACTCGCAATAAAGATAGTAGTCAAACCATTATGTTTGCTCATGGTTTTGGATGTGACCAAAATATGTGGAGATTTATTACTCCAGCCTTTGAAGATACACATACAGTTATAACTTTTGATTATGTAGGCTTCGGGAACTCAGATATTTCAGCTTATGATTTTAAAAAATACAATAGTTTAGAAGGCTATGCTGATGACATCTTAGAAATATGTCATGCATTAGCCGTAAATAATATTACACTTGTCTGCCATTCTGTTAGTGCTATGATTGGAACACTGGCAGCAATTAAAGAGCCACAACTATTCGATAGCATTATAATGGTTGGGCCGTCACCTCGGTATATAAATACTCCTGATTATTATGGTGGTTTTTCCGAAGAGGATATAAAAGAACTGCTTACTGCATTAGAAAAAAATTATCTGGGTTGGTCAAGTCAAATGGCTCCAGTCATTATGGCTAATAGTGAAAGGCCAGAACTAGGAGAGGAATTAGAATCAAATTTTTGCAGAACAGATCCCAAAATTGCAGAACATTTTGCAAAAGTGACTTTTACAAGCGACAATCGAAAAGAACTTGCTCAGCTAAAGACAAAAACGCTGATCTTACAATGTAAAGATGATGTTATTGCTCCTGAAAGTGTTGGCAGGTATGTTCATCAACAACTACCCAATAGTACGTTTGTGTTACTTGAAGCCACAGGACACTGTCCAAACCTTAGTGCACCAGCAGAAACTACAAAAGCCATTAAAGAATTTATAAATGATTGAAATGAACTCTACGAATTCATCATCTACTCAAGTTAACTTTTTAAATTATGTGTTAGCTGGATTCGTATCAACGGATATTGATGGTCGCATTCTTAAAACTAATAGCGCTTTTTTATCAATGATCGATCATGGAAAGAATCAGATCAAGGAGAAAATGTACTTTCATGATTACCTTTCTAAGGGTAGTCAAATTTATTATCAAACGCATTTTATCCCCTTGCTAAAAATGCATGGCGAAGTTAGAGAAATTAATCTTGACCTCAAGTCAACTAATGGAGCTATCCCAGTATTGGTCAATAGCTCGCTAGTGGACATTGAAGGCAAGACATTCATTCATACTACCTTATTTGAAATCACTAGGAGAGAAACATACGAGCGGGAGCTGTTTAATGAGAAAAAGAAAGCAGAATCACTAGCCCAAAAGCTACAAAAGAGTAATGAAATCATCGAAGCACAGCGAAATGAATTAGCAGAGCTAAACAAACAAAAAGATAGAATCGTGGGTGTTATGTCACATGATTTTAGAAGTCCATTAGTTGAATTACAGTCTATGATGGCTTTAGTAACTGATTACATTGATGACTTTACTAAACAAGAGTTGGCAAATATGTTAGCTAAAGCTAAGGATTCTCTTTCCAATACGGTAACATTGGCCGATAACCTGATTGAATGGTCATTGGTACAATTAGCAAGATCAAACAAGCCAGAAGAAGCTGTAAATCTAAATCAGATTATCGAAGAAGTTCTTCCTCTACAGCTTCAAACTGCCAAAAAGAAAAACATAAGCATTTCAAAATCGGTGGATAGTAATCTGAAAATTGATATGCCGGCTGGTCATATTGCGCTTGTCCTCCGCAATCTATTGACTAATGCCATAAAATTCACTCCAGAAAATGGCTTTATCAAAATTGAAGGCTTTGAGAATCCACAAGAGACTATTTTAATGGTACAGGATACCGGTGAAGGAATGGATCCTGATTTGATAGAAAGTTTCCAATCTCACGGCAGCATAAAATCCACCAAAGGTACGAGTGGTGAAAAAGGATTTGGACTAGGCTTGTTTTTAGTAAAAGATACGATAAGAAGTCATAAGGGCACTATTGAGGTGAAAAGTGAAGCAAACAAGGGCACAACGTTTGAAATCCGTATTCCTAAGACATAAGGTGGCAGAGTTAACTGTTTTGCGATGTAACCAGAGATTTTCAGCATTGGTTGATCAAATTAGATGGCGTAAGCGGTGAACAATTTGGCGAAACTTCTGGCTCTGGGGCCGAGTGGAATTTGCCTATTACCTGATGGCGAAAGATTGCGGAATTGAGATTTTCGAATGTAAATTATTGGAAGAGAGCGATAGGGCTTATTTTATGACTAAAAGATTCGATCGTGATGGGCATTCAAAGCATCATATCCAATCGCTTTGTGGACTGCAACACTATGATTTGTAACTTCTAATGTAAGAAGTAGATTTGTAGATAAAAAAACAGACAAAATGAAAAAACAACTATTTTTTTCACCACTGATATTTATTGGGCTTTTGTTTAGTTCATGTGAAGAACCAGAGTTGAATCCAGATTCTGAGGATGAAGCAGAATTTGCAATTGAAGAGGTTGCAGGAGATATTTCTTGCGTAATTGAGAGCTATTCCTTTACAAATGGTTTTCCTAATCCTTCATATACGGTTGAAAAAAACGAAAATAACCTAATTACTAGGATCGTAAATGAAAGCGGTAATGCTGTGTCTTTTGGATATGATGAAAATTATCAACTTAATATGCTAACAGAAATCGAAAGTAATGGTGAAATAACCTATGTTCTTGAGGCCGATTACAATGGTGATTCTCTAATTGGTTTAAGATATCAAAATGATAGTGAGGAGTTTACCGAAATAGAAGCAAATTTCGATGAATTAAATTCCGATAATGTGTCATTTAATTTATTGGGTTACGATTACAGAAAGAAAGACAAATCTATAAGTTCCTTCGCTAATGGAGCGTGGGAATATTCTAACGACCAATTTAATAATCGAAATACTAAGCTTGTTTTTTACTACCAATACTTTAGTAATTTTGTTTTTAATACCTTTGTCTTTACCGTACTTGGTAGTGACTTTATCATGTCTGATGTAGAGGCAGCAGGTGAGGGATTTTATACTGAGCGTCAATTTGATGAAGGAGGTTATTTAACTAAGTTCATTCAGGGGTTCGAAGGTCAGGATCAACAATTTATAATGGAATTTGATTACACTTGTGAGTAAAAAATAATTGATTCCAAAGTAGGTCGAATAGTATCAGGAAGCTTTTATCTTAAAACCATTTTTTGCTTTTAACTAGTTGTTACCAAATTTTAGCGAAATAGTCTTTGGGAATAGTGTCTCTGAAAAATGCTGTGAGGCTATGTTTATACCTATATGAGCAGTAAACCTAATTTATGCTGGATTATTGTTTCATAAAATTAGTCTAGATATATTCAAAGCCTTTTTAAAGCTCGTTTCAGTTTTACTTGTCTATGGGCGCTATGGAGTGATTTAATGCTATACTACTTCCTCCCCCCAAGAGCCATACGATTATCATTCCCTTTCTTCATCTCATACTTACCAGAAACAGGTTTCCTTCCATATAACTCATCTAATTCCTCTTGATTAGGGTAGGGCGCTCTGGAAGTGTAACTGTGTGCTACTCGCATATTATCCCAAATTTTAGTATCAGGTCGCTGTTCATCACTGTAGCGAGGATCTGGAATCATGGGTAGCTTTTCCATTTTCTGGATTTCTAGACTAGGAAAATCATGATCTACCACAATCTTTCCAAGTAGCAAATAGCATCCTAGACCAGTAAATGGATGCTGCTTAAGCGAAGCTGGAAAATGTACTGTATCAAAATAGCCTCCATAAACATCAATCCAGGTACCGAAATTCATTTTCGTTTTACCATCCTTATTAGTAATGGGCACGTCTTTAATGGAAATTAGATATCCTACCATGCGCACGGTTTTGCCAATATTTTGTAAAAGCTCAGAAGCAAAAACAGCTCCACGGTAGTTGGTCTTTAATAGATTGAAAGGCGAAACTGAGACCGGATATCCCAGGCCTTCCATTTCATCAAAAGCATCCTCATACAAGTCCCCCTCATCCAGTTCATAGCTGAATTCCTTGGGTTTCATATTGAAAAGTTGTAGTTCTTTGGTTTTGGCAGGTTCGTGAGAGAAGAATCGTTTGGCTTCTATAATCAGCTGCCCCTTACTTCTAGAGATACTTCTCAAGGCTCCAGCATATATCGCATAACTAATATCATCAAAATTCAAGTCGGCTCTGTCCAGCACATCGGTGAGGCTTGAGAAATTCCCTCCCTTTTCACGCGCTTTACAAATCCCTTCAATTCCTTTTTTGGACAAGTGCATAATTTGGTCGAGCCCAAGGTGAATAGTTTCTCCCTTTAAACACGCATTTGCATAACTGTAATTGATATCAGGCGCCTCGATGTGAGCGCCCAACATCCGAGCTTCGTTGATATAGACTTCTGGTCGATAAAATCCTCCATTATTATTGATGACAGCTGTAATAAACTCTAAAGGATAGTAAGCTTTCAGATACAAACTTTGATAACTTTCAACTGCATAGGAGGCACTATGACTTTTGCAAAAGCTATAGCCTGCAAAAGAAGCTATTTGTCGGTAAACTTCTTCCACCATTTCTTTAGGATAGCCCATAGCTGCACAATTGCTAAAAAACTGATTTTTCACTTTATCCATTTCCTGCTGGGAGCGTGATTTACCAGACATGCCTCGCCTTAATACATCCGCATCATTCAAATCAAGCTTTGCAAAGTGGTGAGCTATTTTGATCACATCTTCCTGATACACCATTACGCCATAGGTATCTTTTAACTGCTCTTCAAAAACAGGGTGAAAATATTTGATACGGGAAGGATCTCGGTGTCTTTCCACATATTCTCTCATCATTCCACTCTGCGCTACCCCGGGACGGATAATGCTACTGGCCGCCACCAGCGTTTCGTAGCTATCACATCTTAATCGCCTGAGCAAACCACGCATAGCTGGGCTTTCAATATAGAAGCAGCCTAGAGTTTTACCGGTTCTCAGTAACTCATTGCACTTCTCATCTTTTTTAAAGCTTTTGGTGTCGGATATATTAATTTTTACACCTTTGTTTTCTTCTGCAATTTTTACCGCTTCTTTTATATGGCCTAATCCTCTTTGAGAAAGGATGTCTATTTTCTCTAAATGAAATTCCTCTGCCATATACATATCGATTTCACAGGTCGGTACTCCCTTTGGATAAATATTCATGGCCGTATAATTAGCAATAGGCTCCTCGGTAATGTAAATACCGCATGAATGCATAGAGAGCTGATTGGGATAAGCTGTTAGCATTTTGCCATAATACTGAATGCTTTTCACTAATTTATCCTGTGGCTCATGGTCAAATGACATACGAGAAAGCTGATCGAGCTCTTCTTTAGGCAAGCCAAATACTTTTCCCAATTCACGCACAGTAGAGCGATGCTTAAAATCAGTAACCGTACCGCAAAAGCCAGTATGTTCTCTTCCAAATCTTTTGAAAATATAATCTATGATGTCATCACGATCTGTCCAGCTCCAATCAATATCAAAATCAGGCGGACTGGATCTTTTATTATTCAGAAATCGGGCGAAATAAAGGTTCAACTCTATTGGGTCTACTTCAGTAATTTTCAAACAATATGCTACAAGAGAATTGGCTCCGCTTCCTCTTCCAACATGGAAATAACCTTTGCTTAAGCTGTGGCGGATAATATCCCAGGTGGTAAGGAAATAGCAGCCAAATTGCATTTTATGAATGATTTCCAGCTCATCATATAAACGCTGCTTGGCGACCTTATCATGGGGTGAATACCGATCTTTAAACCCTTCTAATGCTAAGGTTTCTAAGAGAATCTTATCTTCATAATAACTAGAGGTATAACACTTTTTATTCTTGGGCGATTTAAAATCAAAGGGAAAGCTGCATTGATCAAAGAGCAGCTCCGTATTACGAATGATTTCAGGATAATCCTGATACAATGCTTTTAGCTCTCTAATTGGAATCATGCATTCACCAGTGCCAGCATGCTGTTTTTGAGTCAGATGGCTCAGCAGAATATTATTATCAATGCAGCGCAGCAATTTATGCAGATTAAATTCCTGTTTACTGGAAAAAGTGACAGGGTAGAGGCATACTAGTTTTTCAACCTGCTTTGCGAAGGCGGGTTTATACCTTTTTAGTTCTCCTGGCCTTATGCCAATAAACTCATGCTTTTGGAGAATGTTGGGTGTATTATCGGTCGGATAAATCACAAACACATTATTAAAATAAGGTGATTGCAAGGGGAGAGGCATTTCCGATAAATTCGTTTTAGTTAAAAGCTCATTAATTTCTCTAAAGCCCGCTAAGTTTTTAGCTATGCATAAATAAAGCAGTTGATCATTCCTCCTGATTTCTACTCCCGCTAGTGGCTTGATGCCAGCCTCTATGCAATGCTTAGCAAAATCGGTAACTCCTGTAGTACTGTTAATATCCGTTAGTGCTAAACTTTCCACTCCATTAAGCACAGCTTGATTAACTAGGGCTTCCACTGAAAGAGTGCCGTAACGCAAGGAATAGAAAGAGTGACAATTTAAATACATAAACGAATGAAATTTTAATGTTATAATGATGTCGTTTAATTAAGACTTTTCTTTTTGGAGAAAGATCAAGCTTAAAAAACTTAACTAAACGGCATTTAATTTTAGAGACTAAATGCCCTATGAACAATAGCTGGATTATCATAGCGATTTTTCAATTTATCCATTGCCTGATAAAGCTCAATGGTTTTCACATTATCCGTAAATAGGTTGATTTGATGGCTTCCGTGAACTAAGTGAGAAAGTTTTACTCCTATTAACCTTATCAGCATTCTTCTTTTGTACAGCTTCTTAAAAAGCTCAAAAGCTATTTCCATCAGCATTTCATCATTGGCACAAAAAGGAATTTTCTTTTGCATAGTTTCCGTATCATGGTTGGAATACCTGATCCGTACCGAAACGCAGGCACACATTTGGTTGAGCTTGCGCAGTTTAAAGCCTAGAAATTCTATGAGTTTTAGTAAAGTCGCTTTTAGCACTTTTAAATCCTGAGTATCCTGATCAAAAGTAAAATCCTTACCGATTGATTTTTCAGCTGAGTAAGGAACCACTGGAGCAGGATCAATACCATTGGCTTTTTTCCAGATACCAATTCCTGGTTTACCCAACAACTCATTCATAGCTTCGGGCGGTAAAGACCTGATATGTTTAATGAATTTAATTCTGATTCTCCTGAGCAACTTAAAAGTGGTGGTTCCTACAGCTGGAAGCCTTCTGATAGAATGCGGATCTAAAAATGGCTGGACATGATTTTCCAAAACCTCAAAACCACCAATTGGCTTAGCGTGAGAAGTACAGATTTTTGCTACGGTTTTATTTACGCTTAAACCATAAAGTAAAGAAAGTCCAGTTTCTGATTTTATAGTATTAACCAGTTCTTTTGTGAACTTAGAAGTATTATGAAACCGATCCATGCCCGTCATATCCAGATAGAACTCATCAATGGAGGCTCTTTCATGCAAAGGAGCTCTTTCGGTCATAATTTCATTTACGATATCAGAATATTTAGTGAAAAGGTCAAAATCACCTTTGAGCAAAACAGCATCAGGACACCTCTGCATGGCTACACGTGTGGGCATACTTTTATGAACGCCATACTTTTTAGCTTCTAGGGATGCAGAAGCTACAATTCCACGATTATTCAGGCCACCAATGATAAGCGGCCTTCCTCTCAAATCCGGAAATTTCAATAGCGTGCAATTAATGAAAAAAGCATCTAAATCAATATGAGCTATTTGTCGCATAAAACTAAAATATTTAGCAAATATAAGTATTTATACTAAATTATTTAGTAATATTTAGAGAGAATCAAATTTTTTAGGTAGATTTTAAGTATTGAGAAATAATAGAATTAATGAAGTGATTTTTCTCAACTAAAATATAAAATTTAAATGGCGTTTAGTGAAAAATGATTTTACCATAGCTATGGTATATGAGATATAAAATCTATAAATAGTGTAATATCGGGACTTTACTGAAAAACTAGTTTTTTTGATCTTAAAACAGTTGCAGATTAAATATATCTAAAACCTTAATCACAAAAAATAGTCGTAATTTCTGAGTATATTCTCATCTACCGTAGCCTGTCATTGATTTTGAGATTTCGGATAGAATAAGTTTTTTAGAGTCCGGATTTTTTGTTATCTCTAAAAGCATTTTATGCAGTTCTTCAGTATTTTGTGGGCCTCCTGAACCTGGTTCATAATGATCAATTATTCTTGTTGCTCCACTTTCTGTCTTGTTAAACCCTAAGAATCCTTTTACTTTATTTTTCTTATCTGCTACTGTAGACGAAATTTTATCTAGGGTTTTGTCAGAAGGAGAATACCAATGTTCTTCTTCATCGGCTTTCCTTGCTCCAGCTATTGAATCAAGTTTCAAATTTAGAATTAGTTCTAATGCACTGTCATCTTTTTCGTTAATAGCTTTATTTAAAAGGCTCTCTGAATTTTCTTTTTTCTTTTCACCCGTAAAAAATTGGTAAATGAATTTTGATCCCTTATAGATTGAATCTACTAGTGCGATAAAATTATTAAAAACTGTCCATCCGGCAGCAACAATTTGTGCACCAGGGATAAGTATAAGTAATCTTGAAACAAAAACCGAGATGGACATAATTACGTCCTTAATTTGCCGTAGAAATCCTTTCCAAATTTTAGTTAAGGCATATTTAGCCTCCTCTGGAGCATCCGGTTTTTCTACTTTCTTCTCCTTGTCTTCTTTATTAAATACCGCATTTTCATATGAATCCCATTGTTTCCATTTAGTCAGCGCGGTTAAAACAGCAATGGTTCCGTCTTTGATTGGGCCAGCTAGACCAAACACAGTTGCTAGATCTGGAACCTTATTGGTAGCAGCTTTAAATGTCCCTTTTGTATGATCAAATATGTCCTTACCCTTATCAGCAGGATTATTTGTTTCCGTTAAATTTTCTACATTCTTCTCAACGAGTTTTTCTAATTTTACTGATTTTTGCACACCCTCTATCATTCGATCTCCGTGCTTTGCCATCAATTTTTTATCATCGGCTAATAAACCGGGATGTAAAGCGTATCCATTGTTGGTTGTTTCTGCCGTTGCATCATCCACCAAGTCATATTCTTCATCATCACTCAATAAATCAAAATCGTCTGCATTTCCGGATGAATCAATATCTTCTACGCTTTTTATTAAATCAGCATCCTTACTATCATCTAATAAATCATATTCCTCATCATCACTCAGTAGATCAAAATCTTTAATATCATCGATTAGATCATGATCCTCGATATTATCCAATAGATCAGCATCTTTTTTATCATCCAACAAATCGGAATCCTCTAGAAGGTCTATAACATCGTAATCGTCAGTAGTATTTTCTGTTTTGGAAGATACTGATTGAGCCATATTTTTCAGCTTTTCTGTCAGTACGACTTGAGGTCTATTGTCTTCAATGGCAGGAGTCTTTACCGTAGACTTATTTGCATCTGACTCACTGGCAAGTGATTGATTTCTAATTACTTTCTCATTTTCTACTTGCTCTTCCATATACTGTATCTAATAGTGCTTCAAATGGATATTTTAAATTAAAGATAAGTTAGTAAAATAATTTATTTTAATTTTTTGATTTTTTTTGAAAAAAAATATTTCTATTCTAATGTTGCCAAAATGAAGTTTTAAACATATTTGTATTTTCAACTTAGGGTTGAAAAAGACTTCCAAATACGTATCTGCTTAGGTATAAGTAAAGAAAATTACTATTGGTTAAAAGTATTAATAAATAAATTGATAAATTGGTATTGATTAATAAGGAACTAGGACTTTAAGCCACTAAATTTGAGAGTTGCTGTGTCTGGTACTTTAATTAAGCTGAAAAGAATATGCACGAGCAGACTGGCAAAACTCAACAGAATAAAAATCAATCAGTATCTAGCACTATTACTCAAAAAAAGAGTAGTAGTGAATCTACTTTACAACTTGTTGATAATCGACCTGAAGTTGTGGCTCAACGAATCCTTCAGGAGACAGCACATACTAGCCCAAAGGCTGAAAATGCTATTCAATTGCAGTCTATGGCTAACAATCATTCTGCTCAGCAACAAGAGCCCGTTCAAGAGAAAGAAAATAATACTGGCTTACCTGATGATTTAAAATCAGGAGTGGAAAATTTGTCTGGATATTCTATGGATGATGTGAAAGTGCATCGTAATTCTGAAAAACCTGCTGAACTTCAGGCACACGCTTATGCACAAGGTACTGATATTCATTTAGGTGCCGGACAAGAAAAACATCTCCCTCATGAAGCATGGCATGTAGTACAGCAAAAGCAGGGGCGGGTAAAACCCACAAAACAATTAAAAGGTAAAACTAATATTAATGATGATGCAGGATTAGAAAAAGAGGCTGATGTAATGGGAGCGAAAGCCTTGAGCACTTTTATCCAAACGAAATCAATAAATACTGGATCAATATCTGAAAACACTGTTTCTGCTAGTGTACCCCAACTAGTCGGAGATGAACGATTGCAGGACAAAAGTACCTTAAAGGATCTTGATAGTCAAAGTAAGAATATTGTTGACTCAAAGGAAGTAGAAAACTATGGATATAAAGATGATAAAGCTGCCGGCTTAGGTAAGCAGATAGAAACAGAAGGAGATGTCTCTTGGAGATCAAAGGCTTCCGGATGGTTTGGTGACGAGGGGACATGGTCTAAATTTTTGACTGCAGTTGAATTATATAATAAAGCAGAGAATATTACCGAGAAACAACAACAACTGTACATTCTTAAAAAAGAAGCTCACGAATGGCTAAAACAGAAAGAAGACAAACTCAAAAAAGGGGAAACAAGTAACGTTGAAAATGACAAGAAGAAGTATGACACCATTCAAAAATTCATCAATCTGACCACAAGTAATCAACCCGAAATTATTGTGGGCTTTGAAGCATTACAAACGAGAATAACTGGCTTTTCTAATGATGTTATTGGTAAGAGAGCAGAGTTTGATGGATTGGTAAATGAGCTGAAAGATCTGAATACAAAAGTTAAGATCTTTAAGGATACCTTTCCTCCTGCAGTCAACCTTCACTTTAAAGATGAATGGACAAAGATTCAAGAGAAGGTGGCTGAGGTTTCGAAGAATTATGAGGTGAAGCAAAAAGGTAAATCTATTGCAAAGTATTTAGAAGTATCCGATCCTTCCATTGTCTTCAATGTCGCCCATGGTGAAGTTAGTTTACAAGGTGGGCTTGCTATAGATTTAGGAGGCATTGAAGTCGGTAAAGGCACGAAGGTAAAGGCAACAATAGATTCCAAGGGCGAATATAAATCTATCGAAATATCTGATGGTGCGCTTAAGGTGAAAGTGGGGGAGATGGAAGTTGAATTAAAGAAATTGAATTATGCTTCAGAGATACTAACCGCAGAAACTGCTTCTGGGAAAATCAACATATTAGAAAAGGAAGTAAAGCTGGAAGTAAGCAATGCCAAAGTTAGTAAGGATGGATTCGATTTTGACAAGATAACTGGAGCGTTGGACAAAGTTGATTTAGAAATTGTCGAATTTGAAAATCCTCAGCTAAGCTTTAACAAGAAAGAAAATATTTTTGATGGAAATTTTGATTACAAATTAAAGCTTCCTGACCCACTAAACGAGGGAGCTAAATCAGAGGGAAAGTTTGAATTTGAATGGAGTCCGGAGCTTGTCTCCAAGCGAAACTTTAAATTGGAAAAAGCCAATTTCGAGTTTGGATTATTTGGACAGACCTTGAAAACCAAAGATACCTCCTACAATCACAAAGACAGACGACTTGATGCCAAAGAAGCTGAACTTACATTTGATTTTCTGCTATTTGAGAAACAAAAATTCATAGGTAAAGACATATCTGTTGGGAAAACATATTTTGATTTTAGTGAACTTTCAGCGGAGTCTAAATTAGGTGAACTGCCATTAGGACCTCTTTCCATTACGCCAAAAAAATATGGCCTCTACAAGGATGATCAGAAGGGTTATGGGGCTAAAGCAGAAGGTGAAGGGAAATTGAGTTTACCAAAAGGTTTTGATATGTCAGCAAGTGCAGAGTTTGAAGGCGCAGTTGCTATTTATTTTAAGGAGAAAAAACCAGAGGTAGAACTGACGAAGGGCAATGCCAATTTGGAATTTGCTAACCCATTAGCAGAGCTTAGTAAATATTTGGGAGATGGGTGGACAAACACGCGTTTTGAGTTAGGGGCTGCTATTCCAGTGTTTCCTGGTGTTTCAGCAGTATTTGGATTGTATTTACAACTTCTAGCAACGCTGCCGGAAAAAATTAAAGGTTCCGCTCTTTTGGAAGGCGACAAACTAGATTTATCAATAGGGACTAAGAATAAGGTAGGTGTTGAAGGTGGCGTATTTGGAGGTGTTCAGGCTGGTAGTCAATTGTTACTTGCATTGGCCGCATTATTGAGAGCTGCTGCCAAGTTTGAAATGGACACTGAAGTTGGGTATAAAAAGAAGGTAGATTTAAAACCTGGAGATAAGCAGAAAGGTAATGAAGAGGTGAAAAATAGCACAGATGGTTTCTATTACTCCATAGGTGGTGGGTTGAAAGCAGGGGTTTATCTAGACCTTGTAGCAACAGCTCTTTACTTCTTTAAAAAGGCATTTACTCTAGAATTGAAAGAATGGAACCTTGGAGAGTTTAAATTTACAAATAAGGAAAATTCGATTCCTGATACTGAATCAAAAGAACTATTCAAAGAGGAAGATCTGAAGAAAGAGCTTGATCCAGCTGCATTATCTAAAAACCCAGAGATAGAAAAACTTACCCCGGAACAGTTGCTAAATGAAAAGGACAATCAACGTTATTCGGGCAAGGAGAAAGAAGAACTATTGAATATTGTAACTAATGCTGAAACTGGTCGATCAGAATCTCTTATAAAAGCTCAGAAAGTACGTGAAGAAAGCAAAGGAAAAAACGGTTCACTCGGTGCGGAGGAAGTTTTTGACAATGTGGCTTTAGCTAATATGATATTTTTTGACAAATATGTTGATAAGTTTGTTACTTGGGATAAGGTTCATGAATATTTGGGCAATCTTGAAAAGACTAAATCAATAACAGATCTGGACAAAAAGAAAGTAGAGATAAAGAAAAACCTAATGTTGTTGAAAGATGTGTTGACTGTTCCGGGTAATTTTAAAGACCACTATACGGAGCTCAAAAATAAGTTTGATAAAACTTACAATAATTACTCAGGTTCTAATGCAGCTAAGTATAAGGAATATTTAACCGATAAAGACAAAATGATTCAAGGGTTACATAGTTTTAAACATGGAATCCATAGTCAGCTTTTTGGAGATGAAAGATTAATTGATGCCAAGATGATTTCGTGGGCTGTATATAACCCATTAAAAGATTTAATTATGGCATATGAAGCTATGTATAGTGAATTAGATGGAAAAAAAGATACTCTATTGATCTCTGATAAAGAAGGTCGCTATAATCTGGGTGAAAATGCATTAAAAGAAATGATTAAAGAGCATCAAAAACTAATGGATGAGAAGAGATCGAAGAGTATTAGTAAACTTTCTTCAAAGTAGTAAATTTAAGGAGCAATTAGTTATAATTCAGCCTTGCATATTTATGAAGTATAGATGTATAAAATCTTGCACGAGTTTAATAATGTTTTAATGTAATTTGTGTACGAGCTTTACAATTCAGAAAAAAATTGAAGAATTCTTAAAAATGACACAATTTTTGGTTTATTTACATATTCATTTTTAATTAATTAGACTAACATCTTTGCCACATCAAGCTCATATAGAATTGATTAATGTTCTGCATAAAAGCAAGCAAACGCTCAGGCTCTACTTAAATACTGATCTTCAAACAGATTTCTTTGAAGAGTGCTTTAGAATGCTGCATCGTCAAGTGGTTATGGATCTTTACTTTTCTAAAATCTGCCTCTTACAACTTGAAAATAACCCCTTTGTCTTCAATAAGCTTTTTGAGCTCAAAACAAGAGGTGCTAATGTTTACGTGAATAGCAATTCTGATTATATAACCCAATACAAATGGATCAGTCAAATTGACTTTAAATCCACCTTTGCGCTCAATCAAAATGAATCTATTAATCAATTAAATTTTTCGCAAACTGAGGAGATTTTTACTTCAATACAGAAAAACTCTTCTGAATACCGCTTAACTGATTCTGGCATAAGGGCTCAATTTGAATCGCAGAGTTATAATGTGATCAAAGGTAAATCAACTACTATTTCATGGGATATTAAAGAGGCTGATTCGGTTTCCATTGATGGCTTTGGGGAGGTTTCTTCTTCCGGTAAAAAAGTGGTTCAGGTTTTGGACAATACACTATTGACTTTAAAAGCTTCGAATAGGAAGGAACGTAAATTTAAAGCCATTTACCTGCGGGCTATTGAAAGCCTGGAAATAAATTTCGATGTGCTATTTCTTAACCTTGCTTCCAAAAAGTTTGTGAGTCTAAAGACAGAAGGTGATAGTGATGGTGTATTTGGTGTTTCAAAAGAGCATAAAATAAAAGTCATTTGGAATGTTCCGCATGCAGAAACAGTTGAAGTCCAGCCCTTTGGGTTTGGTACGAAATCTGGAGCGCATACTTTTATGCCCGAAGGAACTTCCGAGATTAATATAAAGGCAAGCCTTCAGGAGCAGGTGGTAAATCAGAGGATTATTATTCATCAGTACCCTATGCCCATCTTTGCTGAAGAATTGGTCAAGATTAAGCGTGATTTTTATAATCAAACAAAATTTTCGTACAAAGACATGAGGGGGCAAGCTTTCCTATTTGTAAATGATAAAAGGAAGCTTGATTCATTGGAAGAATTGAAGGCTAAGGTTAGTGAACAGGAAGAAATATTATTGGAGAAGTTCAAGAATTTAAATTTTAGCAAATTTTATGAAGAGCATTCTATATCTAAATTAAATAATACTATTTTCGGTCGTCTTAAGGCCTATTTTAGTGATAGACCTGAAGTAAAAAAAATGCTTGATACTTTACAGCAATATGAGGATGTCGAATAACAAAGACGATATTAAGTTTTCCAAATTGATGCAGTTCTTTCTGTTCTGCTCTGCGGCAGATAAAGACTTGTTGAAGCAATGCCCAAAATCAGAGCATCAAAAATATGCAGGAGTAGGGGCTACTGTCTTTTTTACAGGACTGTTAGCTTGTGCTTCGGGTGGATATGCTTTGTACACTGCATTTAATACCATATGGTTATCTCTTATTTTGGGGGTATTCTGGGGCCTGCTAGTGTTTAACCTCGATAGATTTCTGGTTTCTACTATGAAAAAGAGTAGGGGAAAGCTTAAGGAACTCTCACAAATTACACCAAGACTGCTTCTTGCAGTATTATTGGCCATTGTTATTTCCACTCCATTAGAATTGAAGATATTCGAAGAAGAAATTAATGAAAGTCTTTATTATGCGGGAGCTCGAAAGCTCGATCAGCTTGATTCATTATATGAAAAACGAATTGCTGCTAAACAGGGAACTATTGAAGTCTTAAGACTTAATACACAGAGCAAACAAGATGCAAGAGATGACTATTATCAGCAATACGTTTGTGAATGTGACGGAACTTGCGGAACTGGTGAAAAAGGAAGAGGGACTGAGTGCGAGCGTAAAGAAAAGAAATACCTTCAGAGTGAAAAGGAATATCAGGAATCGAAAGAAGCAAATGACAAAGAAATAACAGCTGTTAATAAAGAACAATTGGAACTAAAAAATCAAATGGTGCTTGAAAAGCAGCAATTACAAGCTTCTTTTGCTGATGGTCTTTTAGTTAGACTTGAAGCTTTAAAAACATTGCCATACGGTCCTCAACTAGCAATTATATTGCTCCTTATAGCTATCGAAATTGCTCCAATACTGGTGAAGTTATTATCTCCTTATGGTCCTTACGACCATCTTCTTAAGACCATTGAATACAAATATGAGATGGATGAAATAACGACCATCAACAAGCGGAATCAACAGCTAAATAATCAGCTCACCTTAATGGCAAGTATTGAGCAAAGTAAAATAGAGCAAGAGCTAAAAAATAATGAAGGTGTCATGAAACTGATAGGAGAGGCCCATCTTGAGATTATAAAGGAGCAATTAAAGCTTTGGATTAATCAGGAAAAAGAAAAAATCCGTGAGGAATCACAAAACCCTAGCTAATATTATGCTAAAGTACTATCTCTTTTTAATTATTGGATGTCTCCTAGCCTTAGAAACTGCCGCACAAACCCCAATTTCTTTGGAGAGAAATAGTGTCATAAATCTTGAATTGAAAAGAAGTAGTAAAAAATCTTTTGCTCTTGCCCTGAAGGTTGATGACATCTTAAGTTTTGATGCAATAGCAGAAGGAGGGGTGAACTTTAAAATTGCGGAGCCAAGTGGCCAGATTATTTATCAAAATATTATTAAGAGTGAAAAGGCTGAATGGCAAAAGACCATTTCCACAGAAGGTATCTATACAGTAGAAGTTGAGAATCCAGGGCTCTTGTTTGTAGAGCGAATTTCAATTTCCATCTCCATTCTTAGAAATGATTTTATTTATGGTCACCCCTCTATGGATTCCTTGGTTTCAAAAAGAAACAGAAAAACGTTTGTTGACGGAGAATTTCAAATAACGAGAAAAGCCCCGAAGACTTTCAATTATTCCCTTGAAAAAGGGGACACTTTACTTTTCAAAATTAAACCGAAATCTGGCAGTGGCCCTGCTATTGAAATTCAAAATAGTTTAAATGAGTTGGTTTATGCCGCTTTTTCATCAAAGCGAGAGCATTTTGCTGAAATACCGATTTTCGAAACGGGTTCCTATACCATCACCATGAATTCACAGGCGTACCTACCTAATAATAATCACTTAAATGTGGAGTTGATCTCTCCAGCCAGATATATGGAAGTGCCCAAAGTTGTTGAAGAGACTGAAAGTGAAACAGTAGAAAAACCTAAACAGCTTTATGATACCATTGCAGAAATTTATATAGATACAATATTTTTTTTGGGGGCAAAAAGGGATATAATTAATCGAAGTGAGCAAACCATAAAATTTCAATTTGAAGAACCTTCAAGCATTATTAAATGGCTAGTATTTTATGGTTCTGGAAAGGAATTTATGGATCAGGTGAATTCATTATCAATTTTGATTCAAGATGAAGCAATGGCGGTTGGTGCTTCTAATATATTGGCGGCATATGGACTAGATTTGATTAAGACGCTTCCTAAATCAGATAATAAACAAATAAAATTCACTCCTTCTCCCATTATTCGCTCGAAACTGAAACCTCCATTAAGGAGTAATTATGCCACGATTGATACTGCATATGGAAATCATACACTTCTTATTGAAAACCTTAGTCAAAGTGCTGGTCAAAAAGTCTATGTGCAAACAGTGATTTTGAGAAAAATTAGGCTTGATAACCAATAGCAAATATATCAATCAGCATGTCGAATATTCAAAAATGATATTTAAAATCGAAACTGTTTATAAATACATATATTTTACTAATTTTAGAAAAATAATATTAAAAATTAGTTATTAATGCTTTTAAGGCTCTCTCTCTTTATACTTTTCTTTACACTATCGATCCTCTCTGTTAAGGCACAGGGAATAGGAGAGGTAAGAAAAAATATATATTCAGCCCAGCGGAAAGTCAGAACTGAAATTAACAGAACAAAAAGAGACTTTAGAGGAATTGACAAGGCACTAAGTTCTTCAAAACGTACGCTGGATTCCTCAGTTGATACAGCAGATGTCATCACATGGTCGATGAAACCTTTTATTCCTAATAGTGGAATGATCCATGATTATCAGCATATATATACCTTTTTACACAGTAAGCAAGAATTTACCTTTGAGCGTGATTATGATTTGAAAAGTATCCATTGGGATTCTATTAATAATGTATTTTATAAAAATATTGGGAATGATCGTGGGCTGAAAAAGGATGCTGAAGTTATTGGATGGCACCCTCATTGGATGGGAGATTCCTACAAATATTATAATTATAAACTGCTCTCCATGATTTCATACTATTCGTATGACATTAATCCAAATACGGGTAGTTATTGGAACCCGGAAATAATAGAGCAGCTTCGAAATTCAAGTATGCCGGATTCAGCCGCCAAATACGGGACAAAGACATTGATATCAGTTACCTCACTTGGAAAGGAAAACAATAATAAATTTCTAAATAATGAATTAGCACAGGAGCAATTTTTTCATCAGATCATTAGTCTATTAGACGAGAAGAAAGGAAAGTTTTCAGGCATTGACCTTAATTTTGAAGAAATTGATCCAGCAGACAAGGATAGATTCACCAGCTTTGTTAAACAACTTAGTGCAAGACTTACCAGCAATGATTATTTTCTTATACTCGATGTACCCTATTTTAATGACCAAAGTGTATTTGATTACCCAGCCTTAAAGAATTATGTGAAGTACTTTAATATAATGGGCTATGATTTTAGCGGAGAACAATCAATATATCCTGGCTCTGTTTCGCCTCTCAGAGCATTGGATACACAACCTAGCTTAGAAACTGCTGTTAATGATTTTCTAAATATGGAAATATCAGGGCAGAAAATTATATTGTCTTTACCCTTATATGGCGTTACTTGGGATGCTACGATGCTGAAAAATGGCAATATTCCAGTTTATGAAAATACTCTACCATACTATAAAGTGGTTTCAAGTTATGGAACAGAATATAATCCTTACTATGATGCTTTAAGTGGGAGCTTCTTTTTTCATATGCAAGAAGAGGATGGAGGAATGAAAATATGCTGGTATGAAAGTGAGGTAAGTTTGGATATCAAATTTGAATGGGCTAGAGGTAAGGAATTGAAAGGGGTTGGGCTTTGGGCAATGGGATATGACCAAGGCGCACCTGAAATTTGGAAAGCAGTGGCCAATAATTTTGCTACCGATTCATTAGTTGCTATAAAACCGCTTACAAGCGAGTTAACTGGTCCATATGGAGTAGTGAGTGACATCATCCAATATAAAAAGGTCATAGGAGTTTCGTTTTTAGTTTTTGCCTCCTTTATTGTCTTAGGTTTTGTTTTTTCCCTTAATGATTGGCGCGTGAGAGAAATCCTCTTTCAGAAACAGTCATTTAGGGCGATTTATAGCATGGCTTTTTTAATTTTAGCTATAATCGGAATTGAATGGTGGTTTAAAGGTTCTCAGTCAAATCTAATATTCGGTCTTATCATTGGCGCTATAGGCGTATTGATTATAAATGTTTTGTTTTCCAAATATAGAGACGTATTAAAATGAGAGCATTCGCAAGAGAACTTTCATGGTTTTTTTTAGCTATTTTGTTGGCAGCGCCAATAGCTTATTTTTTTGGGTTTTACTTAATGAATTTGGAGCCTGAAGGCCCTAGTCTAACTAAAAATGAAGAAGTCTTTTATATGGAACTTTTTATAATAGGAGGAATTCTAGGGTTTATATGTACCTATTTAATAAGAGTAATAATTTGGGCTGTTACTAAATATCTAATCGTAGAATGATACACAATTTACTTCCTGTCGTTGGGGCAGAACTTAATAGCTATTTTAAATCAAGATTTGATATTGATGAAGACCGTTTGTTACTTTCAAACCTTATCAATCCAGATGGGTCACTAGCGGTAGAGGGATCGAATAAAGTAGTTTGTTCTCTTGTCAATATCCACGAAGAGACGACATTAAAATCCACAGCTGGAATAAGTTCTTTTGGAGGTGGTTTTGCAGCAACAGGCCCTGACATTAATATTAATCTTACGGTCATGTTTTCGGCCTATTTTTCAGGAAAAAATTATGCAGAGGCACTAAAGTTTTTATCTGGTGTTATTTATTTTTTTCAGAGTAAACCTGTATTTACGACATCTAACACTCCAGGCTTGAGCAGCAATATAGAGAAAGCTTGTTTTGACCTCACAACAATGTCTTATCATGATTTGAATAGTGTTTTTTCAATGATTGGGGCTAAATACATGCCAACAGCTATTTATAGAATTCGGATGCTTACCTTCTCAAGTGATAATATTGAAGATACAATTCCGTCAATAAGTGGTATTGGGATAAATGAAGAAGAACAATAAAGTTTAGCATGGTAAAGTATCATAAATTATTTGAGGTTAATTTTTATCATCAATTTTATGATGCTGTCACTTCAAAGGATTTTGAGATAAAACCATTGCCAAATACTCAGATGCTTTTACAATCTTTCGGAATTATTTACAAACAAACGAATCGAGGTTTTATATTACTTTATAAAGAAGAAAATGAACGATTATTTGAAAATCTAAAAAAAGTAATTACTTTAGATTTCGGTATTAGACTGACGAATAAATATTTTGAAACCTTCACAAAGGTATCTTCAAGTTCAGAATCTAAGAAATATCTGTTTAGTAATCGAGGGATAGTTAGTCCTAAGAAAACAGAAGTTGATCGAATAAATTTACATGAAGATAGCTTTATCAGTGAAAATAGTGTATGTTTAACTAGCTATAAAAGTATAGTTCTGAGCAATTTATTAGAAGTGGATAAAGTATTACTTAAACTTAATGATGAAACCATATTTGAAGGTGAATTGAGTAAGTTTGAAAGTACAGCAAATATTTTAGGTGATGAATTTGGGATTTATGATGTTGAATCTCCTGATACAGAAACTGAGCAATTGTTGTACCTCCCAAACTCTTTTTCTAACACTTTTGGTATTATCGATTTAGTAATTGGTGGTGATACCTGTAGTTTTGATAAAGTAAAAGGAAGCGATTATCAAATCAATTTTGATAGCAGAAAAACCCAATGGAATTACTTTTTTATTAGTAGGCCTGATAAACTTTATGACTCGGTAGAATTATATCTTGGAAAGAAAAAAATGGCATTTTCACCTCCTGAACTTGTGACATTAATTAATGGTCAGCAAGCTTTGAGAGTAATGTCAGAGGATTTATTTCCACTAAGGCAACATTATAACGAAGACACTCTAATAGCTGAATTGAAGTCAAGCACTGAAGTTGATTTGGCAGTGAAGAAAATAAACTTGACAACACCAGATATTACAAGAATTAAAGGAAAGAGAGAAAATGGTGCCGAAATTTATTTTTCGGATATGTACATTTATCTTTAGTATTAAAAACTATAATTATATTGATAACCTAAATAATTAACTATGTCACAAGTCTTGGCTACTCCAGGGGTATACATTGAAGAAAAGAGTGCATTCCCCAGTTCCGCGGTACAAGTAGCTACTGCAGTTCCAGCTTTTATAGGATATACCGAAAAAGCAATTAGAGATAATAAGTCACTCAAAAACAAACCAACACGGATTACATCCTTAAGTGAATTCCATCAATTTTTTGGTGCGGGTCCTAAAACAACTTATGCTGTAGCCGAAGATGATGAAACTGGTTTTAAGGTTGAGGTTGATGCAGGAACCAAATTCAATCTTTATAGAAGTATGAGGATGTTTTTCTCTAATGGAGGAAGCACCTGCTACATCGTTTCTGTTGGAGACTACAAAAATGGGGTTAGCATCAAAGATTTGAATGACGAAGGTACAGAAAGTGGTATACCTACGCTACTTAAATATCCAGAGCCAACCATGTTGGTTATTCCTGATGCAGTTTTATTGGAGGAAGCTGATTGTGGTACTCTTCAGCAAGCTATGTTGATGCATTGTGGAAAAGATATGAAAAGTCGTGTTTCTATTTTAGATGTTTTCAACGGAGACCAACCACGAACCTACGATGATAATGATGTGATCATAAAATCAAGAGAGAGTTTAGGTATTAATTTCTTACAATGGGGAGCTTCGTATTATCCTTACCTCAACACAACTATTGTTCAGGCTGATGAAGTAGACTTCCGTAATATTAGTAATCTAGATGCTCTTACGAAATTATTAGATGCCGAGGCTGACGCTATTTATGGTGACGATGCGAAAATAATTAAAGATGAAATTGCAAAACTATCTGGAGACAATGATCCTATTAGTTTGCATCAAACACTTTTAGCTAAACTCCCACTTTATAAAGCTATTCTTGCTGAGGTTAGAAGTAATTTAAATGTTTTACCTCCAAGTGGTGGTCTGGCGGGTGTAATATCAATGATTGATGGAGAAGTTGGTGTATTCAAATCTCCGGCTAATGTTTCTTTAGGATCAGTTGTTAGCCCTTCAATAAACATGACTGCTAAAGATCAGGAAGATCTTAACTTACCATTGAATGGAAAAGCTATAAACGCTATTCGCTCATTCCCTGGGAAGGGTACATTGGTTTGGGGAGCCAGAACTTTAGACGGAAATAGTCAAGATTGGAGATATTTAAGTGTAAGAAGAACTGTCATAATGATTGAACAATCGTTGAAGACTGCTTCTGAGGCTTATGTATTTGAGCCTAATGAGGTGAATACCTGGGTAGCAGTAAAAGGTATGATGACAAACTTCCTGAAAGATCAGTGGAAGCGTGGAGCATTAGCAGGAGCTACTCCTGAAGATGCATTTAGCGTAGATATTGGGTTAGGAACAACTATGACGCCTACCGATATTTTAGATGGAATCATGAGAATCACTGTGAAGCTAGCTGTTACAAGACCTGCTGAATTTATTGTGATAACATTCCAACAGCAAATGCAAAAATCTTAATCACTAAGTAGAAATATTAAAAAAATAAAATTATGGCTGGAGAAGCACAAGACAATGTATGGCCTTTACCAAAGTTTCATTTTAAAGTAGAGGTTGAAGGCGGTATTAGCGCATCATTTCAAGAGGTATCAGGTTTAGATACTGAAGTAGATGTCATAGAATACAGGCATGGAGATAATCCTGATTTTTCAACGATCAAAATGCCTGGACTTAGAAAATCTAGTGATGTTACACTCAAAAAAGGAATTTTCACTGGTGATGTTGCCTTCTTTGATTGGTTTAATGAGATTCAAATGAATACCATTGAACGTAAGACAGTTCAAATCATGCTACTAAATGAGAAAGGTGAATCAGAAATTATCTGGACTCTAACTAATGCTTTTCCAAAGCAAGTACAGGGAACGGATTTGAATTCATCAAGTAGTGAAGTAGCTGTTGAGACGCTAGTTATGGCGCATGAAGGTATTGCAACTACAACTGCCTAATCCCATTTAAACTATTTAAAACCCATACTTCTATCTTGAAGTATGGGTTCTTCCTTTTTTGGTTATAATTTAATGATTTAATGGCTGGTGATAAGCAAAATAATATATGGCCTTTACCAAAATTTCATTTTGAAGTTAAAATAGCAGATGAAGAATGGTTTTTTCAAGAGGTATCAGGTCTGGAAACAGAAGTAGAAGTTTTAGAATACCGTCATGGTAAAAGCAAGCAATTCGCTCCATTTAAAATGCCAGGTATGAAGAAAGTTTCTGATGTAACTCTTAAAAAAGGAATTTTTACAGGAGACACAAAACTTTTCGATTGGTTTAAGGAAATAAGACTCAATACAATTGATCGAAAGACCATTATCATAAGTCTTTTAAATGAAGATCAAAATCCTGAAATAGTATGGACTCTTACTAATGCTTTTCCTAAAAAAATAGAAAGCACAAACCTAAATGCACAAGGCAACGAGATTGCTATCGAAACTATTATCCTATCTCACGAAGAATTAGAAATAGAAGTAGCTTCTAAAGGAAAATCAGAATAAAGTATGGCAAAAAGTACCGCTGAAAAGGATTGGGTTTACCCTCCAGTAAGTTATTATTTCGAAGTCACACTTGGGACATTAGGAGGAGTGGATTGTCTGTTTTCTGAAGTTTCAGGTATTGAAATGGAATTAGAAATTGGTTCGGAAATAAAAGAGGGTGGAAACAATAGTTATGTACATCAACTGCCAGGGAGAACTAAGTACAGCGATTTAGTATTGAAAAGAGGGATTGTTCCAAAAAGTTCACCATTATTTAACTGGTGTCAAAAAACTATTGCTGGCAATTTTAATCAAAAGATAGAACCCAAATTGGTTACCGTAAAACTTTTAGGAGAAGACGGACAAGCGTTAATAAGTTGGAATTTTAAAAATGCATATCCCAAAAAATTGGCAGTGAGCAATTTAAATGCTAAAGCCAGTGGAGAAAGTGCCATTATGATTGAGACCATAACACTTGCATATTCAGAGTTTGAACGTCAATATTAGAGACTATGTCAATTAAAGTGAATGAGTTTATTATTCAAGCTAAAATCATTGAAGATGGTGATGATCCTGCTGTTTCAAATGATGAGTCAGAAGATGAGGAATTAGCTAGCTCTATCAAACAAGAAATTATTGATGAATGTATCGATAAAATGAAAGAGCTTTTGGAAAGAGAAAAAGCAAGATATTAAATAGAGCCTGTTAGGCAATTACACTAGAACCAATGATAACTACTTTGAAATCACTAAGGTTTGTTTAATTCAATTTTAGAACCCATATAAGTAAAGTTTTATGAGTACAGGGAAATTAACTAAAATGGAGGTAGTGGCCTATAAAGATCCTAAATTTAAGTTTAGAGTTGGTGGAAGCGATGAGAGTACTTTTAAGATGCAGGTTAATCCGACAAGCTACAGTTTTGATTATAAATCCTTAGGAACTAAACCTCAAATTCGGGCAAATAATAAACAGCATGATAAATCCAACATCCCGGATAAAAAAACTTTGACTATCAATTTTTACTTAGATTCTACAGGGGTTATCCCTGGCTGCGATGATGTACCTAAAGCTATCGACAAATTCAGAAAATTATGTGTTGAGGTTAATGGATCCATACATACTACGAATTATCTTAAAGTTTTTTGGGCCAAAGGCTTAGCTTTTCCATGTAAGTTGGATAAGGTCAAAGTTGATTACCTCATGTTTAATCCAAGTGGCATTGCTATTAGGGCGCAACTAAATGCAACTTTCAAAGAATTTATTGATCCAGAAACTGACGCAGCAAAGACTAATACAAACTCGCCTGATATGTCTCACATTAGAACTGTGGAGGCCGGAGATACACTTCCTGCAATGTGTTATGATATTTATGGCGATACTAGTTATTACCTACAAATAGCGGAAATTAATGAAATATTAAATTTTCGAAGTCTACAACCTGGACAGAAAATCCTTTTTCCAAGATTGCAAAAATAATTTATGGCTAACTCTCCTTTAAATAGCAAAGTTGATCTTCCATCATATACAATATTAGTTGATGGCAAAGAAATAAGTGAAGCCTATGGCGTAAAAAGCATTTATATCGAAAAAGCAATCAATAAAATCTCATTTGCAAAGATCATATTATTTGATGGCGACCCTGCGGAAGAAAATTTCAAAATCAGTGAAAGCACCGATTTCGAACCAGGTAACGCAGTTAAAATTAAACTGGGCTATCATAGCACAGAAGAAGATGCTTTTGAAGGAGTAATTACTGCGCAAAATATTGAGGTAAAGAGTTATGCTCACAAAATTAAATCCCTACTAATTATTACCTGCTTTGACAAAGCTTTTAAAATGACACTGGCTAGAAAAAGCGCAAATTTTAAAGATAAAAAAGATAGTGAAGTAATTTCCTCCATGATAAGTGAATATGGTTTATCTAAAACTGTAGCGGCAACCACCTTTAAACATCCAAATCTTATTCAATATAATTCAAGTGACTGGGATTTTATGTTGTCTAGAGCTGACGCAAATGGGCTTGTTGTTATAAATGATGCAGGTAAACTTGATATAAACAAACCAGTGGTAAGTGGTAGCGAAGTGCTGGATATAAACTATGGTACCAATGTGATTGATTTTCAAGGGGAAATGGATAGTCGGTCTCAACTCGATGGGGTAACTTTCAAATCTTGGGATGGTACGCTGTTAAAACTTAATTCAGGAGTGGGAACTGAGCCTTCCGCAAACAGCCATGGCAATATTACGGCAAAGAACTTAGCAAAAGTAGGAGGAGGACAAAAAATTGATATTGCCACTTCAACTCCAGAAGATTCGAGTTTGCTGAAAGAATGGGCGAATACGCATCTTCTTCATGCTCGGCTGTCAAAGATCAAAGGATCAGTTACTTTCACAGGATCAACAAAAGCAAACCCAGGTAAACTAATTAAGCTTGAAAGCTTTGGAGCTAGATTTAATGGGACAGCTTATGTGTCTAAATTGATTCATGAATTTAGCGAAGGTTTTTGGAAAACTACAGCTGGTTTTGGTCTTGATTCTAAAACTTATTCTGACAATGGTCAAATTTCTGGCCCGGGTGCTTTAGGTCTTTTACCTGAGATTTCAGGATTACATATTGGTAAAGTAAAGCAAATTGATTCAGACCCTGATGGGGAATATAGAATATTGGTGGATGTACCAGTAATAAAAGAATCTGGTGATGGTATTTGGGCAAGACTCAGCAATCCTTATGCCTCAAGTGATATTGGTATGTACTTTTATCCTGAGGTGGGAGATGAAGTGATTTTGGGCTTTCTAGATAATGACCCTCGTTACGCCATAGTGATGGGATCACTTTATGGTAAAAAAAATAAGCCACCTTTTACACCTGACAAGGAGAATAAAAGTAAAGCAATTGTCACCAAGAGTAAAATGAAATTGACCTTTGATGAAGAGAAAAAAATGATTATCATTGAAACACCAGGTGGACAAAAAGTTACTTTGGATGATGACGGTAAATCAATAAAGTTAGAAGACCAAAATGACAATTCTTTAAAACTTGATGATGGCGGAATTACCATTTCAAGTAATAAAGATATCAAACTTGACGCTAAAGGAAAGATTTCTATTGCTGCTACAGGAAATGCAGATATTTCTAGTAAAGGAGATGTTTCTCTAAAGGGCAATAATATAAACAGTAAAGCCAATATAGCTTTTAGTGCGCAGGGGTCTGCTAGTGCTGAGCTTAAGGCATCTGGACAAGTTACAGTCAAAGGTGCAATGGTAATGATTAATTAAAACGTATAAGATATGCCTCCAGCAGCACGAATTACAGATTTTCATCAATGCCCTATGCAAACACCAGCTGTTCCGCCCATTCCTCATGTCGGTGGGCCAGTAATTGGGCCAGGAGCACCCACTGTATTAATCGGGAAGATGCCTGCAGCTGTAGTGGGCGATATGTGTGTCTGTGTAGGTCCTCCAGATTCGATTGTCAAAGGATCAGCAACCGTAACTATAGGTGGTAAACCAGCAGCCAGAATGGGAGATACCACCGCGCATGGTGGAACGATTTTGGCAGGTTGCCCTAACGTAATGATTGGTGGATGATGGGAGAGGAGAAATCATTTTTAGGTAGAGGCTGGGCTTTCCCCCCAACTTTCGATATGGAAAGAGGAACCAATGAAATGGTATCTGATGAAAAAGATATTGAGCAAAGTCTCAGACTCATACTATTCACTTCCTATGGAGATCGAACCATGCGCCCTGAGTTCGGTTCGAACTTGTCCGATTCTGTGTTTGACACAATAGATAGCGTAACACTGAATACCCTCACAGATAATATTTCTCAAGCGATAGTGGAATTTGAACCCAGAATTACTTTAAATAATGTTGATATTTCAACAGAAAGCATTTATGATGGGAGATTAAATATAAATCTGGAATATACGATTAGAAGGATCAATGTTCGAACTAATATTGTATTCCCATTCTATTTTAAGGAAGGTACTAATATAGCCGATATGTAAATTTATGAGTGATAAACAAAACATATCATTCAGGACACAAGGAACTTCGGAATTATCACGATTCGGAGTGACCATAGAGCCTCATTATTTTGGGATAGACGAACGCTCCTTGAGTGATTTATTGGCTCTCATTTTAGAATATTCGGAGCGTGTTCAATATATAAATCTGCAAAACAAAGTAGAAAATAATTGGTCACCATTTTTCAAGAATAACCTTGCCTTTGTAATAGCTTCTATATCATGCACCGATCTTGATACCTTTAATAGTAAATTTAAAAAAGCAGTTCGGGAAATTGACAATGAAATTGTAACTGAAGAAAGACTATCAGCTCTTACATCACTCTTAGATTTAAACTATCAATTATTTCAACTATTCAATACGTGGTATAAATCATCACGACACGATCTTATCCATTTAGAAAAAAATAAGCTATCAGAACATCTTAAGAATGCCATCAAAGTTAAGCTTGCCCCTCAACTTAATTCTTTTCGAAATCAGCTTGAAAACTTAAATCAAAAGCTTTTTAAAACAAGCAAAGTTAATTTTTCATTTGAAAATTTTGACTACGTATGGGATGTTCCAATTGATTTTGAACAGTTGGGAAATCAGGAAAGAGAAGATATTAGTTTTAAAGTCGCTTTGAAGGATATATCTAGAATATTTAAATCCGTCATTTCTGCTGCTACATATCTCAAAAGCATATCTGCAGAATTATTGGAATCTGTACTTCGGGATTATCCATATCACCCTCCTCATGTGTCGCTTCTAACCTCTTTTTTAAAAGCATTCAAACATGTGCAAGAAGATGCAAATGAAATCACAAGGAGGCATCTAGATTATTATTATGGTAATATTTTAAAGCAAGATTTACGTCTTTCTACACCCGACAAAGTTCACCTTTACTTTGATCCTGCTGACCATATTTCAAAATCCAATATTCCTGCAGGAACTTTGCTTGCCGCAGGAATTGATGAAGAAGGCATGGAGTATACTTACGCCACCGATTATGACTTTGAATTAAATCAAGCGCATATTACAGATCTGAAAGTTATTCATGTAGCAAAAAACCCGATAATTGGTGTTGGTAATACTTTTAGTTCAGTTTCAAATATCTATTCTCGAAGTATTTTAATAAATGAAAAAGGTCATCCTTTGGATCAATCAAATAATCCGATCCTCATCGACTCTTTTGGTAAGGATCAGGTAGATACAAGTTTGGTGAACCGGGATATGGAACAAGCAAAAATTGGGTTTGCCATTTCCTCTTCTATTTTGGTATTGAATGAAGGAGAACGTAAACTAAATTTGAAATATAGATTCAATTTAAACTCATTATCAGCCTTAATTTCATTTATTGAAGAATTTACAAAAAGAGAAAACCTCTCTCCTGAAAATGCTTTTTATAAATTGTTAAGCAATATTTTTACTGTTCGTTATACTACCGATTACGGCTGGTTTGAAGTGGATAATTACGAAATTTTACCCCCAGATAGCTGGACTTCAGGTAAAATAAGAATAGAAATGATATTGGATGTGGCGGATCCTCCTATGTCAATGTATAACAAGGATATACATGGCGAAGATTTCAATGCGAGCTGGCCAGTATTAGAATTTAAATTATCATCCCAGCACTCCATGTATTCTTATTCTTATCTAAAGGACCTTCGGATAGAAGAATGCAAAATTAATGTAGAAGTTAATAACTCCACTGATTTACATGTCTTTAACGATCTCGGAAAACTAGATATTTCAAAGCCATTTTATCCATTTGGAAGTACACCCGATTTAGGATCTTATTTTTTAGTGGGGAATAAAGAAATGCTTCTGAAAAATATTCAAGATTTCTCTTTAGACATCCACTGGCATAACCTGCCAAAAATGAAAGGGGGCTTTAAAGAGTATTATAAAGAGTATAATGCTGAAGTTGAGACAGATTCTTTCAAGGTAGGGGTTACTGGACTTTCCGACTTTAGATTTCATCCTGTTGACGAAAAAGATATTCAAAAAATCAGTCTATTCGCAAATGATAGGCTGAAAAATACAATTAGTGAAACTACCAGATTCAAAGACATCGATTTAGAAAAACTGGAATTAAAGCCTTATTTTAAGGAAATGGATATCTCTGAATATTCCGCTAAGACAAGATCTGGCTTTTTAAAATTTGAAATTTTGGAACCTGAATTTGGTTTTGGACATTCAGAATACCCTAAGTTATTTGCTAATGCCATATTGGAAAAATCAAAATCTTCAGCAGGACTGCTTTCTAAAGAGCCTAAGAAAGTAGATTTACCAAATGAACCTTATTCCCCACAAATACGGAACATATCTTTAAATTATACTGCTTCTGCTCATTTAAAACTTGATGTTAATAAAGTATCTGAAAATGACAGGTCTTCTAATGATCAAATTTATCACTTACATCCTTTTGGTAATAGAGTGGTCTTTGAACAAGGGCTTCCTAAAAGCAATGCGCTTCTTCCTCAATTCGAAGAAGAAGGCTATTTGATCATTGGTTTAGAAAATGTGAAGGCTCCCATCGAACTTTCATTGTATTTTGAGCTAGAGGATAATGTCAAAAACGAAATTAATCAAGCCGATATTCCAAGCACTAAATGGTTATATTTAGTAAATGATGAATGGATTGAATTTGAAGAAAATGAAGTCATTTCGGATGGAACAAATAATTTCACTACCTCCGGGATAGTTCGTTTAAAAATACCATCAAACATAAATGATGAGCATAACATTTTGGCTTCCGATAAATATTGGCTTTCTGTTAGTACGGAGTACAATACCAAGGTATTATCTAAAATAGCAATGGTTAAGACCAATGGTATCAGTGCAACATGGAAACCTCATAAAGCGGGTGAAGAATGGGTGAAATCAATACCAGCTGAAACGATTTCCGGATTCTTGCAAACACGTTCTGATGTTAGTGGGGTTTATCAGCCATATCCAAGTTTTGGTGGGCGTTCAGTGGAGAGCAGGAAATATTATTATACTCGAATTGCAGAACGATTAAAGCATAAAAACAGAGCCATAACTCCAGAAGATTATGAAAAAATAATTCTTGATCGTTTTCCTAATTTATTCCAGGTTAAGTGCATTAATCACTTTTCACATCCTGATTTTGTGAATAAAGGTCATTTAAAGCTAATTGTGGTTCCTAAGCTGAATCAAAAGGATACGTTTTATGCTCCAAAAGTGGATTACAATGAGCTGAGCAAAATTGGAAATTATATTGCTTTGGCTTGTTCTCCTTATGCTCAAGTGGAAGTAATTAATCCTGTTTATGAACGGGTGAAAGTATCTTTGAAGGTCGTTTTTGAAGGGAGTTCAAATGCAGGGGAAAGCGTAAAAAAGCTTGAAAATGATTTAGCTTTGTTTATATGTCCATGGTTTAGTAAAAACCAATCGGAAATGAGCTTTGGAGGAGGAATTGAACGGGATGATATTCTTTCATTTGTGGAGTCACTAAGTTATGTTCGATTTGTGACGAAACTGTCTGTTATTGTTCTACATTATATCAATGGTAAATATGATATTTCAGATTCGGCAGCAAATGAAGGTAGAAAAAATGAACTCTATAGTAGTACTCCTTGGAGTGTATTGATACCAAGCCAACGTCATGAAATTGAAATAATTGATAAACCATCATATGAAATGGCCAGTGAAACTAGAATTGAGACCATGAAAATAGGGGATGATTTTGTCATTACTGATGAAAAAGAGGATGAGCTAGATTTTCCTCATTTTGATTTAGATAAAGATACCTATTATGCAATTGAAATAGACTTATAATAATTTTAAGTGCTTAATTACCAATATTATGGAAATATTTAATCGAGCTACACTAAAAAATTTCTTCTCTAAAGGGCGTGTTCCTACAGAGGTTCATTTTTCAAATCTTATTGATTCAACCATCAATAAGATTGATGATGGCTTTGCAAAATCTGTTGAACATGGGTTAAAACTTGCGCCTGGAGGAGAATCGAAAAAGCTAATATCTTTTTTTGAGGATATTAAACATAAAGACCCACAATGGAATGTCTCCATAAATCCAACTGAAACAATAAAAGGTATTAGTATTTCGGAAAAGGATAAAAACAGTCATTTCTTTATTCGAAATGGAGGAAATATAGGAGTCGGTACAATTACGCCTTCCTATCTTTTAGATGTAAACGGCACCACAGGTTTAAAAAGCAGAGTTGGAACATTTCAGGAAAAGTCTGAAGCAGCTGCAGATTCTGAGTGGCATATTATTCTAGACGGTCTTGAAGGCTGTAATGCATTCGAGATTGTGGCCAAAGCGGAAGGAATTAAAAAGAGAGGAAAATATGCAATGGCACATGCAATTGCTGTTAACACACATAATAGTATAAGTAATAAAATAAGAATTACACAAGCTTATTACGGCTGGTACTGGCACAGGATTAAGTTCAGATGGAAACGCTCAACTGATGGGAAGTATCGATTAGAGGTTAGAACTGTTGGGCATTATGGAACTGACGAAAACAATAATACGATCCAAATAAAATACCATATTACATCTTTATGGGATAACCGTTTAGATTAACGATAGCTTGATATAATGGAAGAATTGTCAAAGAGTGTAAATAAAAATCAACAGCTCCCGAAAAGCATGGATTACCAGCTTCTCAGAAAGGAGGCAATCGCAAACACTCAACAAGTTTCAGGGGATAATTGGACGGATTATAATATTCATGATCCTGGCGTGACTATATTGGAACAGTTTTGTTATGCCCTAACAGATGTAGCCTATCGCACAAATCTTAGTATTGAAACTTTACTTTTTCATGAAGGTGATCAGAATAAAGTCGTTCGATCAAATGCACTTTATCCACCAGAAGAAGTTTTCCCTACAAGCCCTATAACAATTGCCGATTACAGAATACTAATTTTAGATCACTTTCCAGAAAAAATTTCCAATTGTTGGGTCAATACTCTAGCTGCTCATAAAGAAGGTATTCAAGGTCTGTATAATATTACCTTACTGCTTAAAAGTGATGTGAACGATTCAGAGCATGAAAATATTATAAAATCTGTTCGGCAACTATTTTTAAGCAACAGAAACTTATGCGAAAATTTGAATGAGATAAGTGTTCTACAGCCCGAGAGAATATGTCTATCTGCTGAAGTAGACATTTTTCAGGATGAAGACGCAGAAGAAATTCTTTCCGATATTTTATTTGCAGTAGAAGGTTACTTTAATCCACCCTTGAGGTTCTCAACTATCGAAGAATTAGAAAAGCAAGGAAAAACCCTAGATGAAATATTTGATATTTCATCCTTCAAACATGGTTTCATTACCCAAGACCAGTTCAAGCCGAAATCTGAGGAGTTTTATGTTTCAAGAATTGCAGATCATATACTAGCTATTAAAGGAGTAAGAGCCCTTCATAATCTTACAGTTACTCAAGATGGAGTTCCTGTTCATGGAGATACAATTGAAGTAGCAGATGATAAATATCTAACATTAGGTTTTCTTAATTCCGATGAAGATCACGATAGATTTGAAGGCTTTAATATTTTAATGTATAAAGGAGGAGTAATAAATAATTATTTGAAAAGTGCCGTAATTTATTCATTAGAGATTAAGGATGCCAGATACAACCGTAACTATGAAATTCAAACTCAACTTTCCAACCAATACAAATCAAAAATAAATACGGAGGCATTGATTAGTTATGAATCAATCCAAAAAAGTTTCCCAGGTATATATGGGGTAGGCGATTACAGTCCTGCAAAAGAAGAAGATTCTTTGAGGTTGGCACAGTCAAGCCAGTTGAAAGCTTATTTGATGTTCTTTGATCAAATCATGGCGAACCACTTGGCTCAATTATCTCAACTTTCAGAACTATTTTCAATAGAAAATATTGATAAAAAAAAGGTGAAGACCTACTTTACCCAAAGTTTAGAAAAAAATACACCAGGTTCTTCTGAGCTATTAAAATACAAACTCTCACCAAAATCAATTTTACTCAAGAAAAAAGAGGAATTTGAAACAAAAACGCATCTTAACAATCAAGAGCAGGAAGAGCTGGAAAGTTTGTTATTAGATATACAAGATAAAGACAAGTTAATAGAAGGCTTAGCCAATAAGGCTTTCGATTCATTAATCAAGCTTTCGGGTGATGATTTAATTAATGATAAAAGATTTCATAACAGAGATATTATCCTACAGCTTGTTGAATTAAAAAGTTATATCAAGGAAAATAAACTAAAGGTAAAAAAACTGGATGAAGAAGCGGAGAAATCGATCAGTAGAATAAAGATGCTGATGATTGAAGAATTGGAAGAGCAAGAACAATTCATCAATTTGAATCAGCGACATTTAGATAAAACTATTTTTCAGTTTGATAATGATGGAGAGCGGAAAAATCGACTTTTATCTCATTTGTTAGGTCGCTTTGGAGAAAGGTTTAGTACTGATTTTCATATAAAATTCAGTAATCTGATGGATGGTGAAAGTCAGGAAGCTATCAATAAAAAACTCATCACTTTAAAATCCATTTTCTTAAAGGAAGTTGTTAATATTAATAAATTTCGTTCAAGAGGCACCAACTATCTTTTGAGTAATGGAGCAATTGAAAATATTCCTTTAAAAAGAAAAATATCTCTATTATTGGATTTACCAGATTCAAGTGGTAATAGACTAGCTTCTAAAGAGTTAAAAGATAAATTAAAGGTTTCCAAACTTAGTGGGGCGGATGTTTTAAAAAAGAAAGGCAAAAAAGATTCGCATATAGAACCAAAGAATCAAGTTGATAAAATTACCTTTTTAGTTAATTCTTCATTTTATTATACTTATTTGTTCAAGTACGGAATGAAAGAGTCAAACTATTCTATTAAATCGGAAGAGGATAAATCTGCCGTATATTTTTCTCCGCCAACAGGTGAAAAGCCTACACTTATTTTTAAAACTGAATCTAAGGATCAGGCAATTCATAAAATAAAGGGACTTATAAATTTATTGCATGACTTAAATAGTAAAAGTGAAGGTTTTTATTTAGTAGAGCATATTCTTTTGCGACCACCTGAAAACAACAAATCATTCTTTATCATCCAAAATGAACTAGGTAGTAATATATTTAAGAGTATAGAATCAGAATCGGAAGAAATTCAAGGCAAACGGGCGGCTGATGTAATACTGCTCGGATGTTATAGAAATAATTACAAGATTCTTCGAAATCCCAAAGATGAATTTGTTGTGATTATAAAAAATAATGTCGGGCTGGAGTTAGCGAAATCAACCACTAGCTTCATTACGGAGAATGGTGCTGAAAATTTCATTGAAGAAAGCATAGACTATTTTAAGTTTAAGAAGGAAGAAGGTCAAATTGATAGCTCCTTTACATTGGATAATTTAAAGCAATATTATTTCGATTTGTTAGATCATCAGGATAACATTTTATTTCAAAGTATCCAATCTTTGAGTTTGACTCAGCAAGAAGAAAAGGTGGATGATTTATTTAAATTCACAATAAATCCTGAATCCTACGAGATTAACGAAAATACCGATAATACATTTTCAGTTTCAGTTATTAACTATGAAAATGAAGCACTGTTAAGATCAGTTAAGACGTATCAGAATGCAAAAGAAGCTGATAAATTCATACAAGACTGCTTAAATTATTTCGAGAACATTGAAGGCTTGAGCGCCTTTAAGGAGACTGTTCGCTTTAGGAGAGTGGGTGGAAGAAATGCAAATGACTTTAATAGTCAATTGAGCATTGTATATTCTGCTTGGTCGTCCAGATTCCACAACCAAGAGTTTCTTGAGTTATTTAAGCAAACTGTTTTTAATTGTGCGCCTGCACATATTGCTATTAATATGGTTGGCTTGAGTTTTCAGCAAATGAAGGAATTTGAGAAAATTTATTTTCGATACATGAAAGAGCTTCAGCGGGCATCTGTTGAAAATCAAGATATATTATCCGATCTTTCTAATAAAATTTTACATATTTTAATAGATCAAAATTCAATATCTTAATTAATCTATAGTGGAAAGAGAGCCTATATATCAACCATTTCCAGGATTGAAAGCTTATAGCTTGCAGGATGCTAAGTACTTTTCAGGCCGGGAAAGACAAAAGCACCAGCTTTTAAAAATTGTGGAAGAACGCAATTTCGTTGCTGTAGTTGGTGTAAACGGAGTAGGTAAAACTTCCTTTGTAAATAGTGAGATCATTCCTGATCTTTTAATGGGATTTAATTCCAATGGAAGAAGCAACTGGAAAATCGTTTCTTTTCGACCCGGTAAAAATCCATTAAATGCCCTAGCAACCGCTATGTCTCATACCGATATCATCAGGTCAGATGAATATGAGAAAATTGATCCTAACTTAAGTGAGCAATTCACAACTACATTACGCGAAAAAAAGTATGGAATCATTGAAATTGTTGAAGAGTTTAAATTAACTAAAAAAAGTAACCTTCTAATTTATATAGATCACTTAGACGATTTATTGCTACACTCCAATGAAAAATCTCAATCTTCCAAAAGAGATTTGAAGATGTTTATTGATAGATTGGTGGAAGTAATTAACCAATCAGCTTATCCTATCAATATCATTACAACATTAAGAACTGAAAATATGGGGCACTTCTCCTCATTTCAGGAATTTGCAGATCTAATTAACAAAAATCAATTTTTACTGAGTGCATTAAAGCCGCAAAGTTTAATTTCAATATTTGAAAAAATTACTAAGAATGGAAAGCTCAGTTTTGCTCCAGAATTTGTAAAGAATATTCAGCAGCACTACAAATCAAACCCTTTGATTTTGGGTAAGTTTCAGCATGCCATGAAACTAAGTGTTGAAGAATGGCGATCTGAGGGGAGTTTAGGGCCAGTAGGATTAAGTCATCTTGAGGCTGTTGGTGGATTAGATGGAAGTATTGCCCATCAACTTGACAATCTTTACGGCTACATGAGTAGTTCTGATAAAAAGACCTCTAAGCTATTGTTTCAGGCTATCACAGAAACATCGAATACTGATAATGATTATTCGATTCCTCGTTCAATAGAAGAAATTTCTATAATTTCAGGTCAATCTATTAAAGACATTGTAAAGGTTGCCAAATTATTTGCAGATGATACCTGTGAAGTAATCACAAAATATGATCCTCAAGATATTTTAGGAAGATTGAAATATTTGGATCATGCAAATGAACATTCGAAGGAATTAATAACAGAAAATTCTGACATAAATATTTCCCAAGATTTTCTTTTAGTAGAATGGCCTAGACTAAATAAATGGGTAAAAGAAGAGCATTTAAATTCTAATGTTTATCGAGATATTGCAAAGGATGCCGAGCGGAATGATCCTCCTTATGAAGGAGAGAAATTGATGGTAACTTGGAAGTGGTATCAGGAAGTTCAGCCACATCAAGGCTGGGGTCAGCAATATTATAAAAACTTTACTTTAGTAGAAGATTTTGTTCTCAAAAGTAAAAACTTATCTGATAAACAGATAGCCAGAAGGGAATCTGAAGAGCTTTCCAGAGAGCAAAAATTAAAACGAAATAGAAATATAAAGCTTGTTTTTTCCTTAGTAGCCTTTGTTTTAATAGTTTTTGCATATCTGCAAACAAGAGAAGCTTCTCAAGCTTTAAAGCAAGCTAGTGAGCAGCAAGTTAAAGCCAAGACGGCAGAGGAGCAAGCGGAAAAAGCTAAAGAAGAAGCGAAATTTGAAAGAAGAACTGCCGAGCTGTCTATTCGGCAGGCCAGTATTGAAAGTGAATTGGCACGAATAGCACAAGATAGTGCAAAATTTGCTAAGGAAAAGGCCCAAGTTGCTCAAATAGAAGCGCAAGAAGCGCAACAAAGAGCTCGTCAATTAAGAGGAGAAGCCGACAAACTTACAAGAACTGTAGCAACAAAAAATAATGAACTTGGAAAGGCGGAGAAAAAGATTGAGGAATCAAGACTTAAAGAAGAATATTTAAGAATTTTGGAGGCAGTTAGAGATTATTCAGATGAAGCATCAAAAATTCTTAATCGAACAAATACTCAGCAGCAGAGATTAGAAGCTGCAAAGATTGCATCACAAGGATTCGAAGAATTTCAAAAAATTAAGCAAGAAAAATTTAATGGCATTATTGATACTACAAAGGAACTAACCCAAAAAAATCTATTTTCAGCTTTAGCACTCGCTTATCAAAAAGTGGGAGGATCAAAGCAATTGGCTCAAATAGATTATGGCGTATCGATAAGTGAAATGAAAAATAGTATTCAAAAAGATGGAAGTGGAGAGCTTATTATAGGGACAAATGATAATAATTCATCGATTTTCAAAATTGAAGTTAAAAAGGGAGTAGCTGAAAAACCTTTGAAAATTGCATCAGCAGATAAATCTGAGCAAAGAATTATGGGCATAAAAGAACTTAGCTTTTCGAATTCAGCTAAACATTTTATTGTAAGCCATTTACCAATTGATCAAACAAATCGATTTATTTCAAAATATGACGCTGACGGCAATTTTATCAGTTCAACTGAAGTCCCTTCCTTTATAGAAAAAATAATCCCCTATGGGGAAAGTAATTTTCTAGCTGTTGATCAAAAAGGAAATGTATATTTAGCTGAAGCCTCTTCAAATAAAATAAGAGTTTCTTCCATTTATGAAGCAAAGGATGAATTGATGGCAGCAGACTTCAATGAAAAAAAAGGTCAGTTATTTTTAGCACTTTCAAAGCGTAAAGTAATAATTCTAAATGTTTCAGATAATGGAACAGTGGAAAAAGATAAAAGTACATATACGGACTTTGATTCAGAAATATCGGCTATAAAATATCTTGAGACTAGAAACTGGTTGATAGTTGGAACCAGACTAGGGGAATTATATTTCTACGATGCAACATCAAAAAAATGCATTTATAAAGCTCTGAATGAACATGGAGGATATATAAATAGCCTAGTGTCTGATAATGAGGAGAAAAATTTGGTTTCTGGTGGTAGAGATAAAATCTTGAATATTTGGAACCTTGAGGAATTAGCAACTCTTATCGCAGTTAATTATACCGACATAGATTATCAGCCTATAGAGTTTAAAGAGGTTGAGGCAATTCGTGATATTGCTTTTGTTGGAAGAAATTGGATCCTTGTGGTATCTAGTACAGAAGGATTATCTACTACAGGTAAAGGGGGTGCATCTTTATTGCCTTTAGATTTTGACGTGACGGGAAGGGAATTAAAAAAATTGGTAAAGTAGGTGGCTTAATAATAAATAAATTTGATGATTTTAAAGATAAAAGCTGTTTCAATTTTTCTGGCGATGTATTTACTATACTGTTCAAATGTTTGTGCTCAGCAAAACAACCAACTTGATCAGGGTATCGAACAAATTAGAGTTCTTTATAAAGCAGAACAATATGAGCTCGCCTATGATACTTTAAAAAGAACCTATACATCTACTTTCAATACTTTAAATACTGAGGGTCAAATTGTGTTGCTTGACTGGGCAATTAGGCTCAGTTTTTTATCAAAAGATTGGGAGGAGCTTGATAAGTACATTAGTGAATACTATGCTTTAGATCCTTTTTTTTCTGCAGATGTACTTGCAGAATCATCGCCACAACTAAAAGAGTATGTCAGTAATTTTGTGCAGGAGCAGAGTGAGCAATATGTTTACGTCAACAAGCATAGGCAAAATATTGATTTAATACCTGCTACTGTAACTGTATACAGTAAAGAGGATATTGAAAGGATTGGAGCGAGGACTCTCTTAGATTTAATCCGAGTCACTCCAGGATTTGCGGAATTGGGTGATAATAATGAAAGGATTATAGGCACCAGAGGCTCATCTAATACAACGCTACAAGACGTACTATTTCTTATAAATGGTCATCGTATTTCAGATTTATTAACCACCACCAGTGGCCCAGACTGGATAAGCTTAGATTATGTAGAGCAGGTAGAATTGGCTAGAGGACCGGGCTCAGCCCTATATGGTGGTTCTGCTTTTAGTGGTGTTATTAACATTGTTACCAAGAATGGCAGGTATAAAAATTTTAGTGAACTCCATGCTCAATTTGGTTCAGGTAACGACTTTTCAGATGTAGGATATTTAAATAATACATATCGTCTCAATTATCAGGTGGGCAGAAAAATAAGTAATACAGAAGGTATTTATTTCTCCGCAACATTTTTCCAATCTGGCGGCAGTGAAATTGATTATTCAAAATCAAATACTAAACCAATTTTACCTGATGTTTTAGGAGGAGATACTATCAGGTCAGCGGATTTAAATGGTATCGAATACATCAATAGATATGGGCCAGGATATAATATGTTGTTAAACTATAATCGTGAATCATTGCAGATTACAGCAAATGCACAATCCAGTACTTTCTTATACTCCAGACCTTCTAGCCTAAACTTATGGAATAGTCTAGACCAAGACAGCTTAAGCAACCATAGGAGAAGGTTGGATAAGCGGAATTTTGTTCAAGTAGAATATGATTTGTTAGATAACTCAGCATACTCCCATAATGAATTAAGGCTTAAGCTCAGTGGAGATCATTTTAGAAAAGACTTTAATACTAATTTATATTCTTTTGGTATTAATAATGATTCAAGGCTGCTTGGTGATGAGCACCGAGGAACTATTGATATAGAATTCTCAAGTGATAGCTTGTTGAGTGGAAAAAGTAAACTAAAAAATAATATCCTTATAGGGGCAGAAGCATTTGTTAATAATTGGTTTTACAACTATTATACTGAAATGGATACCGCTATGGTTTTAACTAAAATAGGGGATCAGTTTACTGATATTGGAGAACCAAGACAAGAATATGTAGCTGCTGCTTTCATACAAACAGAGCAACACATTGTAGAGGATAAATTAATTGCTACAGCAGGCATAAGATTTAACTACCATAATATATATTCCACTTTTGATGAGTTTAATTATGGGGAGCAATACTCGCCTAGATTCGCATTAGTATATCTTCCAGAAAAAAATAAGCATAATCTACATCCCTATAAGTTTAAATTATTATATAATTCTGCATTTCTTCCTCCGCCTTTCCTTTATCGAAGGGGTGGTATAGATCAATTTGTTGGTGCTGACAACCTTAGGCCACAAAGCATAGAAAGCGGAGAACTCGTGGTATACGGTGATATAAACAAGAATTTTAATTATAGCGCTTTGACCTACATCAATAAGATTGATCAAAATATTAGAAGAGTGAGGGATACATATATTAATGAACTCAACGATAAACGAGTGTCAGGATATGAAATGATGTTGGAATATAAGACTAACTCAGAAAAATTCGACTGGAGCTCATTCATAAATTATTCGTATTCAAAACAACAGAATTTTAAAGATACTTCGAAAGTATCATATTTGCAGGTTTTTAATTCTGCGTTTTATCATCCAACAGATTCTTTAAGGAGATTCCCTTCTTCTCTTGTTAGTGCTGGATTTAATGCCTCATTTAAAAAGAAGCGAATTTTCGATGAGGTCGGAGGGTCGAATCGATTTGAGAAATTCATGATAGGAGCTACAGCACAATATATCGGAGTCAGTAAAATAGAATCCAATTACTTCATTAATGATCAAGGTCTGTTAGAAACAACTAGCAATGCAGAAACACAAGAATTGCCTTCTTCTATAATTGTTAATGCTCAGCTAAAATTCTATACGAATTATTTCAGTCTAGGAGCATCAGTCTATAATCTATTCAATCGTGAATATTATTTATCATCAGCAGTTTCGGCCATCCAAAGGCAACGTGCTGAAGGGAGAATGATATATTTCAATTTCAGTTATTACATCAACAAATAACGCTAAAGACTAATGTCCGTATTTGCCAAAGATAATTTAAGAGGAGATGTATTGGGAGGAATATCTGCTGGAATTGTTACGCTTCCAGTGGCTTTAGCCTATGGTGTTGCTACTGGTCTGGGCCCTATGGCAGGTATGATCACAGCAGTAATACTTGGATTTTTGGCAAGTGTTTTTGGTGGTACAAATACTCAAATAAGCTGTCCTACGGGAGCCATGACCGTTGTAGTTTCCTTTATAATTGTAAAGGAAATTAACTTAGCAGGCAGTCTTGAAGAAGCGCTACCTGTTTTAATTGTCATTTTTATATTGACTGGAGTTTTACAGATGTTGCTCGGTATATTCAAGCTCGGCATGAATATACGATATGTACCTTATGCAGTGATAAGCGGATTTATGAGTGGCATAGGAATTATTATAATCATACTACAAATGCGAGATGTATTTGGAGTATACGATGGGGCTCATGGTTCTGTGACAGAAATATTAATGAACATCGGTCATTTTATAAATAATGCGCATTGGGAAACTCTTTTTCTTGCTTCATTAACAATTCTAATAATTTTTCTTTTCCCATACCTAACGAAGCGAATTCCTGGGAGTCTTGTTGCCCTTATTGTTGTAACGTCTATATCCGTAGTTTTTAGTTTAGATGTTAAGCGTTTGGGGGAAGTAGAATTACATCTTGCGCATTTTGATTTTCACTATGGCGACCAGATTTTTCAACCACAAGCATTGATGAGAATTTCACTTGCAGCTGTTTCTCTTGCCTTTTTAGGCTCAGTTAATACTTTGCTGACCTCAGTTGTAGCTGATAAAATGACGTCAACAATGCACAACAGTAATCGCGAATTATTCGGTCAAGGACTGGGGAACTTAGTAGCTGGAGTTTTTGGCGGCTTCCCTGGAAGTGGAGCCGCAGCATGTACAGTAGCAAATATTCAATCAGGAGGTAGAAATAAGATTTCAGGTATAGTAAGCTCAACTTTCTTATTGATTATTTTGCTATTTGGAATGCACATTGCAGCTGTTATACCGCATGCTGTGCTTGGGGGTATTCTTGTTCATATTGGTGTAGTTCTTATTGATAAAGACACATTAAAAAATATGAGGAAGATTCCAAAGCCAGATAATATTGTCATGCTGACTGTTTTGATATTAACTGTATTCTGGAACTTGCTTTATGCTGTAGTAATAGGGTTTGTTTTTGCATCATTATATTTTATGAAAAAAATGGCTGATGTAGTAGAAACGGATACCCAAAAAACCAAGGTTGATAAAATTGTGGATCAAGTTATACAAAGCTTTAAAGATTCTGAAGGATTTGAAAAAAGAGTCTTAATCAAAAGCATTCGAGGACCTATGTTTTTTGGTTTTTCTTCAAGATTTCTAACTTCCATGAGAAATACTTCAGAACAAGTAGAAGCAGTTATATTCAATATGTCAATGGTGCCCTATATGGATCATTCTGGTGTAAGGACTTTTACAGAAGTCATTCAATATCTTAAAGAGAGGAATATCAATGTTTGCTTTAGTGAACTTAGTGAGAACAATTTGAAAATGCTTAAAGGCCTGAACGTTATTCCTAATATGGTTGATGAAGCCCATATTTTCGATTCTGTTGAGGAATGTATTATGTGGATGCATGAGCCAGGTCATATTGAAAATAAACTAGCAGATCCATCTCAACTGTACATCCCCTCTGCTTTTACTCCTAATGGAGATGGAATTAATGATGATTGGGATATAAAAAATATAGAAAAATATCCTCATGCTGAAGTTAAGGTCTTTAATCTTCGAAATGAATTGGTTTTTCATTCAATTGGTTATAAAACCCCTTGGAATGGACAAGTTAATAGTAGTTTACTGCCACCTGGTGAATATAAATATCAAATTGACTTCAAAGAAGAGGAAAAGAATGCTATAATGGGAACAGTTTTCTTATTTAGATAAACTCAGTTAAATAATGACAAATGGGAGGGATGCATAATATTGAAAAACTGAGTGTTCAGATTAATGGATCCATTGACAGTGAATTGCAACAAAAAATAAAGGAAATACTACCTACTGTAATTGAAAAGTACTTCGATAAATACGATCTTAAAAACAAGTCGATTTTGATCGATAAAATTCATTATGATCTTGGCACCCTCAAATTAAATAACTTTGAAGAAGAAATTACGGTAAGGCTTTCTTACTTGTTGGATACTGAACTTAAAAAGTTTTTTGCACAACCCGATATTGATCAGCGTCTTGAAGAAAAAGTAATTTTTACTGATGCAGATGCGTTTCTGATTTATTTAAAGAAGGGCTATTCAAAATTTGATAATAAAAGTCTGGATGCCCTTTTTGATCATTTACTTCAGACCGATATCTATCTTCTCCATCATATTCTAAACGAGTCGTATCAATCTGTTAATATCACGTCCAGATTATTGCATCAGGTTAAATTTGAAAATCTTGAAACCTACTGGGATAAAATATATTCTAAGAAATTTCGGATTGTTAAGGCTGTATATCAGCGTATTTTAACAGATGCAGGTTTAAGTGCTTCTGATCAAAAGGAACCTGAGAGTTTGGGAGGAGTTTTAAGAAAACTCACTTTTCAGTTTATGATGGAGCAGGGCAACCACGAGAATGTTGGCTTAGCCTTTGTTGAACTATTAAAAGAGCATGTTGAGCAGTTTAAAATCCATGAACATTCGTTCAAGAAGACTGCATTCCAATATTTAGCTTCACTTACTGAAACAATAGTTGAACCATCAGCAATTGAAGGTCAAAAGCCATCATTTCAGACCAGAAGTTCAATCCTTATAGCTGAATATATCATTACCGGTAAATTTAAGGCTAAAGGAACTTTGAATTTAGTACTTGAAGAAGCCAATACATTAAAGGAAGACGAGATAAAAAAAATAATCACTCAAATAGTAGAGAAAAATAAGTTACAGCAACCTCAATTTCAGCGTTTATTTCAGCTCTTCGAGACAAAACAAATTGAATATATATTAAAAATAATAACGCAAATTGGAAAAGGAAATTTGGCTTCAAAAGTAAGTGAAATTGAATACCTTAGAGTGGTTTTAAGAGCGTTATTTGTTGAAGATATATATGTAACCAAAACAACTGAATTAGCAGAATTTATATTTTCTACCGCAGGTTCAGATCAGCTTTCTAAGTTAATAAATACGTATGTGGAAACCATTTCTGCTAAACAACGACTCAAAGAAAATGAGATACTAACCTTACTTTCTTCAAGAGCAGATAAATCCTATCATAAATTTTCAAAAACATTAAGTAAAGCAGTAGATCAGCTATTGGCTGAAAAAAGACGTTCCGCGGCTCCTAGAAGCAATTTGACTAAAGATCCTATGACTTCATTTATTTTTTATTTGAAGACAGGGGTTTGGTTATCAAAAGGGGTTAATCCACATGAAATCCTATTGAAGTTGCTTAAAGAATCACCTGAACATTTAAGCATGGAGCTTAGTAGAAATTTAAGTCAGGAAACAGTATGGCTGCGATTGGCATATCAGATTCCTATTGAGACGGTACAAGCAGTTTTTGAATTAGTTTTTAAGGAAGATGATCATTTAAATTTGCTCCTCCATAAACTGGCAGCGCTTGGGGCAGCAGAAATGAAAGAAGTTATTTATCGAAAGGTATTTGAGGCCTTTATCATTTCAAAAAATCTGATTAAAGAAGAAAAAGAAGTTGTATTTGAATCCTTATTTGAAAAAATATTAAGCGATTTATCTGTTGGAGTCAATATTCCAGCTAAATTAAGTGATTTAGAATCTTCTAAGGATTTAGACCTAATACTGGAAAAGTACCTGCTTAATAATAAAGAGAAACTAAAGTTAGAAGCTGAAAAGGCTAGTTTAATCCTTACATCACTCAGCATCCAGCCTCATTATTTAACATCTTACATAGCGAATGAAAATATCTCAATCGCTCAGTGGAAAAGGTTTCTAAATGCTTTTAAGAAAGAAGAACTTATAAACTTCTTGAAGACAGTTCTAATCATTAGGCCTTTTACAACTAGTTTGGTTTTCTCAATTAGTAAAGCTTTTAATGATGGCTACATCAATAAGCTTTTTGATAAGTCAAAACTTGTAGAGCTAGGAATACTTATAATTAGGCAAGAGCACAAGATTGAAGCCTTTATTTTGAATGCTATTGATCAAAAAGCGGACAGTAAATCGATTCTTTCTGAAAAAGTACCCTTATATTTTACTTCAATTGAAAGCTTTTCATTCGATAGCGTAGCCAAAGAAATAACAATTTCAAAAAGTGAGCTTTCAAAAGCACTTCAAGAGATAGAGATCTATCTGAAGTCATTCACAAAAACTGGGCTTAGCTTGAGTATAAATAATAGCGACAAGCTTATTTTGGCAGTACTACCGTTTTCTACTTCAGCTAGTGAGCTTGTAAGTCGCTTTATAAATCAATTTTTTGTTGAATACCCGCAGTACAAGGATGTTCTGCAGCCGATAATTTCAGATTTGCCCTTGAAAATAGAGAAATCTCAAAATTTTTCTTCTCTCATTCAGGAGTTGATAGAATTTAGAGCTTCTTCTGTTGAACCATACTTTCGTAATTTTGAAGCTTTTGAAAGGTTTTTTCTTACTGCCTTGCAAAAGTCTGATGAGCCTTGGATCGTTCTTAAAAAATCAGAACCTAAGAAGTTAGTCAATTTCTTAAAAAAGCTTAATGATAAAACAATAGAATATTTCACATCTTTTATCAACGAAAAGTATTCTTTAAGCAATTTTCAGGAAATCTACGAACAAACTCTTAGTACGAATGCTGTCCTTAAAAAAGAGTTACAATATTTTACAATAGCATATGGTATCACACATTCTAGCTTTCATGATGTTGAATTTCAAAGATTTTTATCTAGCCTAAATCCTGATTTAAAAATTTCTGAACAGCTGGACTTTATCATTACAGAATCCAAATCTAGCAAGGTAGTTTCAAATCTATATGTTGAAGCATTTCTTCATTATCTGAAGTTTGAAAAGCACATATTTTTTCCATTAGAGCAAGATGGAATTTCCAATGGATTACTGAAAATAATAACCTACAGACCTGATGAATTACTAAGGCAAATCAGTTTATCAGCTACTATCCATGAAATTCTTCAGCGATTATTTCGCCAAATTGAAGATAATCAACTCTTGAGTGTTTTTACTCAATTGTTTCCATTTGACAGAAACCAAGTGGAGTTTGTGTTGAATGAGCTTATGTCAGTACACAAAACTTCAAGGGAAGAGATTCTTTCAGCTTGGGGCGAGCTTTATATCCGCAATACGTCAATTTTTACTGTAGAAGAAATAATTGAGAAAGTGCATATTATCCTCACAGGTAAGCAAAGTATAAATGCATCAGTTAACCGGACAATCAGCAAAATAGGAGCAGAGTCTTTAGATGAGTTACCACAGGCTTTGATTAAGCAAGGGATTTTTGCAACTGAATCATCGTCATTTACCATATCCAAACTTTTGCATGAAATAGTAGAGTCAGGTAAATTACCCTTTTGGCTGAATATTAACACTTCTCAAGAATTTTCATCATTGTTTAAGACAATTGCTAAAAAATTTCCTGAATTAATTAAAAAGCTGTTTTTTGACAAATTAATAACCCCAAAAGCAACATCAAATCTCTACAACTTAGTAGGAGATAAAGTTTTTAAAGAAAGTATAAAGGCAATTGAGCCAAAGCTACATAAGGAAATGATAAGCTTTAGCGAAATATTGGCTTCCGTACATAATTCTTTAGGAAACACTACGGCTTTGAGAGAGCATTTTTTAATTAGATACGTCACAGAATATTATCTTACTCAAGCAGCAGCACCAGACTTCATTATAGCGAAAGTCTTAAAAGATGTCCCCTTTAGCTTTGGATTAAGTAATGCTGACTTCCAGGAAATACTTTTGAATAGCGATGAAAAGATCATCAAGAATTACCTAAATATAAAGTATCCGGATCAGTCAAAAGTTGAAATAAAGGCGTTATATAATATTAATTTGTTGCTTTATTTACTTACTAAAAATGAGCTTCCTTGGTGGATTGCTACTGGATCTTTGCCAAAGGCAGAATTGCAACCAAAAAAACTGATAAAAGAATTAACTGAGGAACTATTAGCAAAAAATCCAAATCTGCTGTTCACTTCCATTGCTAAAAATCCGAATAATGAGCAAATTCTAAAACAGATTTTCACAACACTAAGCAATCAACAATTTGACAAATTATTACTCTTCTTAAATCCTGATTTCGGGGGATTTATAGTCAGCTTTAATTTACTGGTGATCAGAAGTAGTTTCAAATATAATAAACAAGACTGGTTCGTTTTTCTTTTCCAGTTTGCATCCAAAATGACAAGTTCCAGTGTCAGAACGTTTATTAAAGATGCAATTTTAAGCTTTTCCAAATTGTCTGGAAAAGATGGTAATAGGCTGCAAAATGAATTACAAAGGATAGCAAAAGAGGCCATTAAAAACGGAGAAATGAGATTTCTTCCTTTTATGGAATTATTAAAGGAACCAATTCTAGAGCTTGAAAATCAGAAAAATAAGAAAGTTGAATTAGATACCAGCCAAAAAATTGAATTATTACTTCATCTGTTAACTGAAAATGAAATACCTGAATGGGCAGTTCAAGCATCCTTAATCGATGGGAAGCAATATAAAAAACTTATTAAAGACTTATCAAAAGAGTTACTGACAAATAATTCAGCACTTCTGATAACTTCTATTCTGAAAAAGCTAAATTCCAAGCAATTATTTGAGCAACTTTTTAAGGATATCTCTACTCAGCAATTAGAAAAATTGATTTTAGAATTAAATCCTGATTTTGGGGGATTTATTATCAGTTTTAATATCTTGCTTCTCCGCACTAAAAATCAATATAAAAAGCTTGAATGGGCACTTTTTCTCCTCAAATTAGCCTCTGATAAGAAGAGCTTTAGCACTAAAAAGTTCATCGAAAATTCCTTATCCGTATTGGCTAAAGTTACAGGAAAAGGGCTAAATGAATTAAGAAATCAATTATTAACTCTTGCTAAAATGGGAGTTAAAAATGAAGAAATACGATTTCTTCCATTAATAGAACTGTTAGGAGAACCAATTAAAGAAATAAAGATTGAGGAGATTGAAGATCCCCAGATAAGAAGTCAAGAGCTAACATTAGAAAAAGAAATTGAAATTGAGGCTTTCGGATTTGTTGAGTCAGTTGATTACTATCTAAGAACAGGCGCCATACCGCTTAGTTCAAGTCCAACTATTAGTGATTACACTAGTCTGATACACTTAATTGAAAGACAGCTTCAGTTTGGACATAATGAATTGAAACTAACAGTAACTAAAGCATTGACTGAAGAAAAAGTTAGAGCCAGACTGATTAACAATGAAAATGAACTTTTTCTAAATCTTATTGCAAAAATCATATTTGGCAATGAGAGTGAAAAGGCTAGAGTTGAAAAAGAAAAAGTTACTAAGTTGCTTAGCAATAAATGGAGTGGTATTTCGAAGCAAATACTAAATGAAATATATTATCAATCAGTTTTTGAGCATGCTCTCAAAAACCAGACTGCATCCTTGAGTGCGGTGGTGCTAATAGCTTCATTTATACAAAAGGCTGAGCAATTCTTAAAAAGGAAAGCTGAATTTAGTTCTACTGAAATGAAAGACTATGGCTTTGATGATAGTTTGATAAAAGAGCTATCCAAAGGTGAAGAGCAAAAGGTAGAAGAAAAGCCTAAAAAAGAAGTAAAGTTTGATTTACTTCCTTTACAACAGCAGGAAGACTCAATCTTAGACCAGAGGATTCTTGTTAATAACGCAGGATTAGTAATTACATGGCCATATCTGACGAGGTATTTCGAATTATTGGATATGTTAGAAAATGGCAAATTTAAAACGGAAGAGAATGCAATACGCGCAGTTCATTTATTGCAATATATTGCAACAGGAAGTACATTAGCCCCCGAACACGAACTCTTGCTTAATAAGGTTTTATGCGGACTTAAAATTGCTACGCCAGTTCCAAGGGAGATAGTGCTCACTGAAAAGGAAATTTCTACTTCCGAAATGATGTTGAACGGATTAATCCAAAACTGGAGTAGACTTAAAAGTTCCTCGATAGAAGCCCTTCGTCAAGGATTTTTAATAAGAGATGGTTATATTATAGAAAAAGATAAAACCTGGGAACTGAAAGTAGAAAAGAAAACATTGGATATATTAATGGAAAATATGCCATGGGCTTTTGGAACAATTAAGCTCTCATGGATGGAAAAAAGACTAAATGTAGAATGGACATAAAATTTAACCCGAGCTTGGAAACCTTGAATCGTGAGCTGGAATGGCTTAATGATATGATTACCTATAGGTTTTCTGATTATTTTCAACAATCCAATAAAGCGGAATATCCACTGGCGCCTGATTTAACTGAAAATGACTCTTATTATGCATCTGCAATTAAAGAATTGGAATTAAATGATTTAGAAAGACTTCTTGTTCTGATCGCTTTAGCTCCACATTTGCGACCCGCTGTCTTCGATATCTTTTTCACGAAAAATGCGCAGTTCGATAGAGTTTATGCCGAGTTTGGTGGTCTCAAAGGTGAAAAACATAGTGGATTTGTACCAACAGCTGAAACAGCTGCCTTTATTATTACAGGAAACAATCTTGAAACACGATTTAAACTTCAAAAATGCTTTTATGAATCTCATCCGATTTACAAGCAAAACATTTTGTCACTTGGCTTTACCAATGAGCATGAGCCTATTTGGAGTGGAGAGCTTATCATTAGTAAAGAGTTTCTCACCCATGTAACCTTGAATGAACCTTATCAACCAAGATTTTCATCATCATTTCCTGCTATGCGTTTAACGACTTCCTTAGATTGGGATGATACCGTTTTCGATAAGAATGTAATCCAAGAAATCAACCATATTAAGTCATGGATTAGACATGAAGCTGATATTATGAAATCGTGGGAATTGGATAAATATTTAAAGCGTGGCTATAGGGTACTTTTCTACGGACCTCCAGGTACTGGCAAGTCAATGACAGCAGCGATTTTAGGGAAAAGTAATGATATGGATGTTTACCGTGTAGATCTTTCCGCCATGGTTTCAAAATATATTGGCGAAACAGAAAAGAATTTATCCAAGCTGTTTGATATGGCAGAAAATAAAAAATGGATTCTTTTCTTTGATGAAGCAGATGCTTTATTTGCCAAAAGGATAAATACTAGCAGTAGCAATGATGTATTTGCAAATCAGCAAGTTGCTTATCTTTTACAGCGCATAGAAGATTTCAATGGCGTTGTCATTTTAGCCTCTAATTTCAAAGATAATATTGATGAGGCATTTCTTAGAAGATTCCAAAGTGTTATTTATTTCCCTAAACCTGATACTGAATTAAGATTAGAATTATGGCAAAAATATTTCTCTAACTTTAACTTAGAGAAAGTTAACCTTGAAAGAATTGCAAACGAATACGAAATTTCTGGAGGAAGCATTATTAACGTGCTGCGCTATTGTTCTATAATTTCTGCAGAACGAAAAAGTAAAACACTATTCGAAAAAGATATAATCAGTGGTATAAGAAAGGAATTTATGAAAGAAGGTGTAACGCTTTAATAGCTCAAGCCTCTTTTGTTTCTTATTAGTTATATTCTCATCACTTTTCATCCTCCAATATTTTGATAAGCTTACGAAGCTCTGGAATTATTTTGGATTTCATATATTGCGTCACATTTTTATTATAAAAAGTAGGTCTTTCAAATTGGTCGATTAACAAACCTAAATGTTCGAAACAAGCTGCAAGGGCAGTGCCTTTCAACTTGTGTAAAACATTCCTTAAAGCCTGAATATTTTCTATATCAATGGTTTCATTAATTTGTCGTTCAAAAGTGTTCATATTGTCCTGAGCCAGTGCTACAAAGCTCTGATAATGCGCTTGATTGTGGTTTAGGCGACTCAATAACTCCTCTTTATTGAAAGTTCTTAACTTTTGTTGAGTAATCTTATTGGATGATTCATTTGCCTTTATCCTTCCATTTAATTTTAGCTTAGCTAATGCTGCAATTAAATCTTCCTGTATGAGCGGTTTTTCTAAAAAATCATCAATTCCTGAAGCTAGTGCATTCTCTTTTTCTTCTTTCAATACTCCTGCAGAAAGTGCAATAATTGGTGTGTTTTGACTAGGATTTTCTAAAGTCCTAATGATTTCTGTTGCTTCTATGCCACTTAATATTGGCATTTGGATATCCATTAATATCAAATCAGGATGATGTTTTTTAAATTCCTCAATAGCAATTTTTCCATTTTCGGCATGTATTAATTTCGATTCCGGTAGAATATTTTCTAATATTCTGAAAATCAAGAATTTATTAACCTCATTATCTTCTGCGATCAAGATATTTTTTAATTCAATTTTTTGTTCATTTTGTATATTTTCTTCAACTTTTTGTGAATTTAAATTTGTTAATCCAGAATCAATTTCATGAATTAATTTTAATAATTTGGTAGGGAGGACAGGTTTCGGCAATTTGAATATATTTGGTTTATCGACATATTCTGAATAAAACAATTCACTTTCTACATGTCGATGTAAAATTATAATGGAGCTATTTTGAATCAAATTTCGCTCATTCAGCATATTTAAAAGCTCAATTCCACTGATATTGGGCATTTCCTCATCAATTATCATTAAGTCAAAATCCATTTTATTGGAAATTATCTTATGAGCCTCAACAGCAGATTGACTATAAACAGCCTCAACTTTCAAACTTTTAAATAATTTCTGAAATGACTGAATTTGAATAGGATTATCATCTACAACTAACAGATTTTTAATCTTTTGAAATGGCTGTTCTGCTTCATTTAATTTTAAAGTTTCTTCCGATTTCCTGATATCAATATTAAAGCTGAAATTACTTCCTTTATTCTCTTCACTTTCAAGACGTAATCGGCTTTTCATCATTTTCAAAAGCTTATTTGATATGGTGAGTCCCAGTCCGGAACCACCAAATTTCCGAGTGGTGGAAACATCTGCTTGTTCAAAAGCACGAAAGATATTTTTTTGCTGCTTGGCTGAAATTCCGATTCCCGTATCTATTACTTCAAATTTAAGCTTATGGTCTTTTGCTTTTCTACTCACCTTAACTATAATATTCCCACTTTCTGTGAATTTGACAGCATTTCCTAAAAGGTTAATGAGAATTTGCCTTAAACGTAATTCATCCGCTTCAAAATTAAGAGGCACATCTTGATCGTAGTCAATCAGTAACTCTAGATTTTTTTGTGAAGCTTGAAAAGTAATAAAACTAATAGCCGATTCCACTAGCTTTAATCCATTTATCTCTTCCAACTGAAGCTTTAATTTACCTGCTTCAATTTTTGAAAAATCAAGTATATCATTGATAATTCCGAGTAGGGAATGAGCGGAATTGTAAATGTGTTCGGTATAGTCCGTTTGCAGAACATTCAAATTTGTCTTTCTCAATAAATCAGAAAAACCTATAACGCCATTTAAAGGAGTTCTGATTTCATGACTCATATTCGCTAAAAAAGTGGATTTTGCTTGATTGGCTAATTCTGCGACTTTTTTAGCTTCTAACAACTGCTTTTCTGATTTTACTCTATCGCTGATATCGTTAAAAGTAACCAATGCCCAATAAGTATCATTCTCTTCAATTATTTTAATATTTACCGAAATCCAAATCGTTTTTTGTGTTTTTGAATTGACCACTTGCACTCTTACATCATTAAAAGATTTTTTTTCTCTTAATGCTATAGCCACTGGATGTTCATGTTCTTGAATAGAATTTCCATCCTCATCCAAAAATTTAAGAGAAGTGCTCATGAGCCTTTTACCAAGTGCATCAGACTTTTTGATTTCAACCATTTGGGCAGCACTATCATTCATGGATCTAATTATTCCATTGTTATCATAGAAAACCAAAGCTTCTGTCATTGAGCTGATAATATTTTGCAATTGCTTCTCATTCTCCTTGACTTTCAGTTCGGTATTTTTTCTAGGAGTGATGTCGGAGAGTGAACCAAACCAATACCAATTGCCATTAAGATCTTTATTTGGTTGAGAAGTGGCTTTAACCCATTTGATTTGTGATTTTACTATGATTCTGAATTCTAAATTGAAATACTGATAATTTTCTAATGCATAATTATTGGCTTTCAAAAACAATTCTAGATCATCAGGATGTACCAACTTTTTTGCAAAATCAGTAGTATTGATATTTTTGCCTTCCAAACCTATCATTTTTTTGAAAGGTGGACTCATATAATTTAAATCCCCATTTCTGTTGAGTTTAAAAACTCCAATAGGAATATTCTCTACTAGTTCGTTGTATTGTTTTGTTTTTTCCTGTAGTTGAAATTCATTTACTTTTTGTTCTTCGATATTTTGTATTGTTCCATAATAGCGAATTAATTTATCGTTTATAACCTCAGGAATACCAATTATTCGAGCCCAGAATACATTTCCTTTGCCAGAAAGTAATCGAATTTGTATGTCATACTTGTCTTGATTTCCTATTGCTTTCTCTACTATTTTCTTGGAAGGTTCTATTTGGTTTTTATCAGCAATAAAATCAAAAACAGTATTTATGTGGGGATCGTAATCCTCATTCATTTCATAAATATTTCTCGTATTTTCAGTCCAAAATATTTCTCCAGTCTCTACATTCCAAGTCCAGCCTCCTGTTTTAGTAATTGAATTGGTTTGTAAAAGTAAAGTCTTTGTTCTATCCAATTCAATTTCAGCAGATTTCCTCTTGGTGATTTCAAGATGAGCACCAAATACCTTTTCAGGCACTCCATCTTTGGACCAATTACCAACTTTTCCAATATCCAATATCCAAATCCAATTTCCTGACTTATGCCTTGCTCTCAATTCAAATTCATAGTCTTGCTTATGCTCTAAAAAATTTTTATGAAATATTTCTGTTATTTTTTGAAGGTCTTCTGGATGGATGAAATCTATCCATTTTGTCATGGTTAAAGGCTGTAATTCTTCACTCTTATAACCAAGTATATTACACCAATTTTCATTTATATGAAGTATATCATCAACTTTATTCCAGTCATAAGTTCCTAAATTCGTACCTGAAATAATTAGATCGGTTCGCTCCTTTTCCCTGAATAGTGCTTCTTCGGTTTCTCTTAGTTGCGTAATATCTTGAATTGTTCCTCTGTAAATTAATTCATCATTATTGTCTTTCTTTGAAGCAATTTCATGAACATATTTAACATTTCCTTTTTGAGTGATAATTCTATGAGTTAAATTAAAATACCCTGTTTTAAAGGCTTTAATATCTTCTTCGTAGACTTTTCCTTCATCTTCAGGGTGAACCATTTCTTTGAAAGAAGTAATAGTAGGCTCGTATGTATTAGGGTCACATTCAAATATCTCAAAAACGACAGGAGACCATTGAATACTCCCAGTATTCACATTGGCTTCCCAGTTGCCTATTTTTGCTAATTTCTGTGCTTCTAATAATCTTTGATTGCTTTCTTCTAGTTCACGAGCAATGGATGGATCGTTTACTTTCATTTCTCACTATTATGTCTTCAAATTCCAATTTTATTTCCATTTTTTCAATTGTTTTGATAATTAAATTTTTAACACTAGAGGTATATGTTAACTTAGTTACAAGCGTATCTTCAAATTTGCTTCAGAATTGAATTCTAATTTTGAATTATATTAACAGAAAATAAAGTAGTTTTATAGACTACTACACCTATAGAAATGAAAGTATTAATTGTAGAAGACCAAATTGAACTGGCAAAAAACATTGAAGATTATCTTAAGAAGGAAGGTTTCCAAACTAGTGTTGCTCCAGATTTCTTTTCTGCAACCGATAAATTGGCTGCTTATGAATATGATGTAGTCATTATAGATTTGATGTTGCCCGATGGAAATGGAATGGATCTATTGTATTCACTAAGAGCTAACAGGAAAAATATAGGCACATTAATATTGTCGGCCAAAAATTCAATTGATGATAAAGTAAGGGGGTTGGATGCTGGCGCGGATGATTATTTGGGAAAACCATTCCATTTGCTTGAATTAGCCTCCAGATTAAAAGCAATTTATAGAACAAGAAAGCAAGAAAGCAGTAATGTGATCGAGCTTGATAAAATAGTAATTGATACAGACAAAAAGGAAGTAAAAGCAGGAGATGAATTGCTTGATTTAACCAAGAAAGAATATGAGATGCTTCTGTTTTTTGCCAATAATTCGAAAAGAGTTCTGACCAAACAAAATATTGCGGAACACCTCTGGGGCGATTTTATAGATCAAAGTGATTCCTTTGATTTTGTATATCAACATATCAAAAATTTAAGAAAGAAAATTCAAAAAGCCACCGGATCTGATATATTAGAAACTGTTTACGGTGTTGGATACAAGCTTAAAACCTTATAAAATGCGATTGATAACCAAAATAGTATTAATTTTCCTAGGCCTTTCATTTATTGTATTCATTATTGGAGGCGTACTTACAGTACAGATTATTTCAAATGAGGTGAAAAAGGAAGAACGGTGGTTTTTACAAGAGAGATTAAGTTCTACAGAGAAATACATCGAAAGAAGACAGCCAACAAAAGATATAATCCGTGACAAAGTCATCATTTTACCCCAAAATGATTCCATCGAAATTGATAATATAGTCTTTTCTGACACTATAGTTTTTCATAGTACTTTGGAAAGACCAGAGCAACACAATAAACTGGAAGTAGGCAAGAAGATTGGAGATAAATTTTACAAAATCACACTGTATGATATTATAATTGAACAAGATGATATTGTGGATGGAGTAATTGAATCTCTTGTTAAAATCTATATAATATTATTGGTTGTAGTTCTGATTGGCAGCTGGTTACTTTCAAAACGACTATTAAAACCATTTGAAGATACACTTTCAGCAATTAAACGTTTTGATATCAAAGAAAATGAACCTTTTGATTTACCCAAAACTGATACAAAAGAATTTAAAAGATTAAATGCCTTTATTGATCAAATGTCTCAAAAAGTAATGGCTGATTATCAGTCTCTAAAGGAATTCACAGAAAACGCAAGCCATGAAATTCAAACTCCAATAAGTATTGCAAAAGGAAAATTGGAACTTTTGCAAGATGGAAACCTTGATGAAGAACAAAAGCGACTAGTTTCTGAAGCTTCTAAAAGCTTAACTAGTTTATCTAAATTAGGAAATACATTAACACTTTTAGCAAAAATTGATAATCAAGAGTTTGAGCAAAAAGAAAGTGTTAGTGTTAGTAATACTTTAGAGGATATATTAGATGAATATGAAGAATTGATCTTCTTGAAAGGGATTAATCTAAGTAAAAAAATTGCAGATGAGGTGGATTGGAAAATCCATCCTATACTACTTGAAATTTTGATAACTAATCTTTTGAATAATGCTATCAAGCATAATTTATCAGAAGACGGATTTATAAAAGTGTATTTAGAAAAGAACCAACTAATTATTGAGAATTCTGGCAAACCCTTAAGTCATAATCCAGAACTTCTTTTTGCTCGCTTTAAAAAGGGAAATCAAAGCAGTTCTTCTTTAGGGTTAGGCTTGGCCATTATTCAAAAAATATGTAAAGTAAGCGGGTTACAAATAAATTATAGCAATAAAGAGCAGCTTCATCAAATCACCGTTGAAAGCTGATGGTTAGAGCATAGAAGTTGGAAGTGGGGTGCGGGGTGATGGATGTTTGATGCGGGGATGATGGGTGCCAAGCCTTCTGTGCATTTCTGTGTTTTCTGTGAGAGCATAGAAGTTGGAAGTTCGAAGTGGGGTGATGGAAGCTGGATGCGGGAAGATGGGTATCAGGCTTTCTATGCATTTCCGTGCCTTCTGTGAGCACATAAAAGTTGGAAGATTGAAATATGTGGGCGTCTATGACAATTAAATCTTCAATTTTTTGAAATCATTCACTTTTTATTTTTTTTTTACTTCTACCATATTTCCAGCATATCATTAATTCAATACCGTTTTTAAGCGAGCTGAATTATTTTATTAAACAAAATGATTCAAAAAATACTTGTAGCTACATTAAATTTTTGCCGATTAGGTGAAAATTCAAAATTTCTTCAGAATTGGAAGGTAATTTTGAATAAAAATAAAGATTGAAAACCAATATTATGTATTCCAGAATTATAAAGACATTGAAAATATTTACTCTTATTTTACTGACTATTGCAACGCATACCGCATGGGCGCAAACAACTGCGATTAGTGGAAAGCTGGTAGATGGTAAAACAAAAGAACCACTGGCTTATGCGAATGTAAGTGTCTTTGACAGTAATGAAAAGTTAGTAACTGGTACTGTTACTCCTGAATCTGGAGTATTTCAATTGCAGGTAGAAAGAGGGGAGTACACCTTAAGAATTCAATTTATATCTTACCAAACAATCAACAAAAAGCTAAACGCTAATCAAAGCACCATTGATTTAGGGACTATCGAACTAAGTGAAGATGTGAATCAGCTTTCTGAGGTTGAGGTAGTTGCCAGGAGACCTCAAATGGAAATGAAGCTAGATAAACGGGTTTTTAATGTAAGTGAAGATCTTAGCAATATTGGGAGCAATGCTGAATCATTATTAGATAATCTTCCAAGTGTTACGATAGATATAGATGGCAATGTGTCTCTAAGAGGAAGCGGAAATGTAAGAATCTTGATTGATGGAAGACCATCTGGTTTAGTTGGAATAAGTGGTGGTTCCGCCTTAAGACAAATCCAAGCAGATCAAATTGAAAGGGTAGAGGTAATTACTAATCCCTCAGCAAGGTATGAGGCTGAAGGAAATGCAGGGATTATCAACATTATCATGAAGAAAGAGAAAAAGGGTGGAGTTAATGGAAGTGTAAGTACCAATATTGGCTATCCTGCTATTGCCGGAGTAAACAGTAATATCAATTATAGGAAAGGAAATGTTAACCTATTTGGAAGCTATGGAATAACATATAGAGAGAACTTTGGTGGCGGATTTATAGATCAGCAATTTACACCAGTAGATACTACTGCTTACTCAACATATGTGGACAGAGTAAGAGAAAGAAGCGGAATATCGCAGAATGCCAGATTTGGATTAGATTATAGTTTTAATGAAAACACAACTTTAACAGGTTCATTCTTATATAGAATTTCCGATGAAAATAATCTAAGTTATAATTATTATGACGATTACAATGGGATAAATAAAAGTACTCGTGAATTAGTAAGACGCTCAGTGCGTATCCAAAATGAATTGGAAGATGAAGAAGTTTTAGAATATGATCTGAATTTTACTAAAACCTTTGGAGATGATGATGATCATAAATTAACGGCTGATTTTCAATATAGAAATAATTCAGAAACTGAAGACTCTGATTTACGCAATGAACGCTTAGTAATGTCTACAGATCAGTATGTAGATAGTATTCAGCAACAATCCTACATAAATGAATTTTCTGAAAACATTTTGATGCAAGCCAATTATGTAAAACCTATAGGCGAGTCAAGATCATTTGAAGTAGGCTGGAGAAGCACCTTAAGGACTATAACAAATGAATATGAAGTTACTCAGGAAGTAGAAGGCCAAGAAGCGGATAGTGTTTTAAGTGATTTCACAAATGATTTTATTTATAATGAAAATATCCATGCAGTTTATGGTATATACAATAGTGAATTTAACAAGTTCACTTATCAATTAGGATTAAGAGCAGAATTAACTGATATCACAACTAAGTTAAAGCAACCAATCGATACTGTTAATGCGCGAGATTATTTGAATCTTTTCCCTAGTGTATTTATGACTTATGAATTTAATAAGTTACATACGTTGCAAGCTAGTTATAGTAGAAGATTCGATAGGCCAAGATTCAGATCTTTGAATCCATTCTCAAATTTTAATGACGATAGAAATATCAGAATTGGTAATCCTAATCTAAATCCAGAATTTACAGATTCTTATGAAGTAGGCCTTGTAAATAATTTTAGTGATGCAACGCTTTACAGTGGTTTGTACTACAGAAGAACAACAGGTGTAACAGAAAGAATAAATACCGTAATAGATGGAATCACTTACACACAACCACAAAATTTAGCTGAAAGAAATTCAATAGGAATTGAAAACAATTATTCCCATGATTTGAATGATTGGTGGAGATTGAATGGAAATGTAAACTTATTCTATTCAGAAACCTTTGGTTCAGTTGGAGATAGGGATTTTTCGGCCGAAACTTTTACAGCATCTGGTAGGGCAACTTCACAAATGTCGTTTAGCAACGATTTTAATGTTCAGTTAAGTGCTTTTTACAGAGCTCCCGAGCGAACTACGCAAGGTACTAGAAAGGCCTTTTATATGGTGGATTTAGGTTTCAGCAAAGAGGTGTTGGAGAAAAAAGGAACATTAGCCTTAAATGTTAGAGATCTGTTAAATTCTAGGAAATGGAGAACAACCACAGTTGGAGATGATTTCTTTTACGATTCTGAATTCCAATGGAGAACGACTACCGTAACACTTTCATTTGATTACAGAATCAATTCCAATAAAAATAGAGAAAAAGGTCGAGAAGGTGGTAATTATGATGGCGGAGGAGATGATTATTAAAAATACAGTTTAGTTTGACTTAGGTTAAGCAATAAAAGCGCGGATTTTTCGATCTGTGCTTTTTTGTTTCACTCAAAAACTGCAATTTCCCATTTAGAATTTAAGTTGATATCATAAATGAAAAATTACCTACTTCTTTTACTTATTCCCGTCTTTTTTGCTTGTTCAAATAAAGAGCAAAGACAAGAGAGCTTAATTCAAAAAGGTTATCAGTCCTTAGATCAGGGACAGGAAAAACAAGCATTTAATTATTTTGAAAGTGCAATTGATATCAATAGTGAAAATGCTTCAGCATGGAATGGATTAGGAGTGGCACACTATCAAAATGGACACCCTTATGAAGCAGTACAAGCATTTGATAAGGCTATTCAATATAAACCAGATTATACAAGAGCTTACTATAATAGAAGCAATGCATTCTATCAAACAGGAGAGTATTATAGAGCATTAGATGATTTAGAACCCGTCTTGAAAGATTATCGGGATTCGGCTTTTGCACATATGGCGCAGGGACTAGCTTTAGTAGGCTTAGAAAAATATCCTGATGCAAAATCTTCTTTTGAACAAGCGTTATCCTTAGATGCTAAAAATGCTGAAATCCATACTAATTTAGCTGCAGTAGATTATTATCAAAAAGATAATGAATCGGCCGTAAAGCATCTGGAAAATGCATTGAAGATTAATCCAGAAGAAGCAAATGCATGGAATTTACTGGCATTGATCCAATCAGAACAAGAATTATATGAATCAGCACTAGAATCAGTAAATGAAGCATTAGAATTGCAATCAAACCAACCTTATTTTTTAAATAATAGAGGCTATATCTTAACTTTTATGAGGGAATATGAAAAAGCTTATGCAGATTTAAGAAAAAGCATAGCGAAGGACGAGAAAAACCCTTATGTCTATAGAAACTTAGGAATCTTGGCATTAAAACAAGAAGATTATAAGGAAGCCATACGTCAATTTGAAAATGCTTTTAAACGTAAAAGTGACTTATCATCCTTAAATTACTATAGGGGTGAAGCTTATCGATTATCTGATGATTTGGAAAAAGCCTGTGAAGCCTATCAAAAATCCCAAGAATTAGAAGAAGAAAAAGGAATAAAAGCCTATCAGCAATATTGTAAATAAACATCTACTGGTAGCCAAAGGCTACTATTGCTTTAACCACAAAGTTACACGGAAACTTTCACTAAGTTACACAAAGGATTATTTTAAAAATATAGTCAAGCTTTATTTAGGTTGGCAATACTAAACACAATTAATAGCTTTAACTATCCCTTAGTGTTCCTTTGTGAAATCCTTACAGAATCTCTGTGGTTAAATATTTACAGCCTTTGGCTGTTACTGTTCTTTGTAAAACTCTGCAGTTATTTTCTTCGGAATAGAACAATAAATTCCTTACTTTTGCCCAAAATTTATCAATTAAATAGAGCCTATTAGTCAATTACGCGAGAAGCATTAGTATCTTACTTGAAAATCAGAATCAAATGACTAACCTTTGTGTAATTTAATTAAAGAATCAATATAAGATATGTTCGATAATCTCAGTTATAAATTAGATCGCGCTTTTAAAACCCTGAAAGGTCAGGGTCAAATTACAGAAGTAAACGTAGCTACTACTGTTAAAGAAATCCGTAGGGCATTGGTTGATGCCGATGTGAATTTCAAAGTAGCAAAAGACGTTACAGACCGAATTAAAGAAGAAGCTTTAGGTCGGGATGTCTTGATTTCAGTATCTCCAGGTCAACTTTTGGTGAAAATTACTCAAGAAGAGTTAGCCAAAATGATGGGGGGGAAGCAAGTAGATATCAAAACTGATGGTTCTCCAGCCACAATATTGATTTCTGGGCTTCAAGGTTCTGGTAAAACTACTTTCTCAGGTAAATTAGCCAATAGACTAAAAAAACAAGGAAAGCAAGTTCTATTAGTGGCTTGCGATATCTATAGACCTGCTGCCATCGACCAGCTAAAAGTTTTAGGTGAGCAAATTGGAGTTGAAGTTTATGCTGAGCCTGAAAATAAAGATGCTCTTAAAATAGCCAAGAATGCAATAAAATTTGCCAAAGATAATGGCAAAAGCATTGTGATAGTGGATACCGCGGGTCGTTTGGCAGTGGATGAAGTCATGATGAAAGAGATTGCAAGCTTGAAAAAAGAGCTGAATCCTTCTGAAACACTATTTGTAGTAGATTCCATGACAGGTCAGGATGCAGTGAACACTGCTAAGACCTTCAATGAGCAACTCGATTTTGACGGGGTAGTATTGACCAAATTAGATGGTGATACGCGTGGTGGTGCTGCACTTTCAATTAGAACGGTTGTAGAAAAGCCTATCAAATTCATCAGTAGTGGTGAAAAAATGGAAGCCATTGACCTTTTCTATCCGGACAGGATGGCCCAAAGGATCTTAGGAATGGGGGATGTGGTTTCTTTAGTTGAAAAAGCTCAAGAAACTTTTGATCAGGAAGAAACCAATCGTCTTTCAAAAAAGATAAGAAAAAATCAATTCGATTTTGAAGATTTTCTTTCTCAGCTACAACAAATCAAAAAGATGGGTAATGTCAAAGACCTATTAGGAATGTTGCCAGGAATGGGAAAACAAATCAAAGATTTGGACATCGATGATGATGCATTTAAGCCCGTTGAAGCCATTATCCGATCTATGACGTTTGAAGAACGAACCAATCCCGACTTGATGAATGCTAGTCGTAAGAAGAGAATAGCAGAGGGGAGTGGTACTTCAGTTCAAGAAATCAATAATTTGCTAAAGCAATTTAAAGATATGCGAAAAATGATGAAAACCATGAATAAAATGAGTGGAAGTAAAAGGGGCTTAGCAGGTTTTAATCCTTTCGGAAAATAATAGAATTCAATTTTATTTCTTACATCGTATATTTTAGTTTTAAAAGTAAACCGATCCTAAAGAAAAATCTTTTAGATCGGTTTTTCTTTTTTACTTAAATCTAAACAGTTAATTCTCAGGGCATAAGCCTTTAAATAGACCGTTTAAGAACTCCTTAAATGTTTTAACATCTATTTTTATACAAATTTTTATATAAGT